>Ga0247832_1001528_pt1 | contig 39989 bp, 45 predicted proteins | sample LaCruzMarch2015__10_FD_192407 | JGI IMG/M metagenome (GOLD analysis project Ga0247832, IMG submission 192407) | Freshwater microbial communities from meromictic Lake La Cruz, Castile-La Mancha, Spain - LaCruzMarch2015_4m | ecosystem: Environmental > Aquatic > Freshwater > Lake | place: Spain... | reverse complement strand
GCGATCGAACGTCTCGCCCGGGTTCAATCCTAATCTGACTAAAGGACCAAGCACATGCGCTCTATGAATATCGCAGCTACCGGCATGTTGGCCCAACAGCTCAATGTTGAAGTCATTTCCAACAACATCGCCAACATGAACACAACAGGCTTTAAGCGCCAGCGGGCTGAATTTCAGGATTTGATTTATCAAAACCTCGAACGTCCAGGTGCGACAACCTCTGACTCTGGCACGATTGACCCAACCGGTGTTCAAGTCGGCTATGGGGTGAAAACAGGCTCGGTCTATCGCATTGCCGAACAAGGCAGCCTGACCCGAACCGACAATAAATTTGACATGGCCATCAATGGCCGGGGCTATTTTCAAGTGCTCATGCCAGATGGGCGGACGGCCTATACGCGCGCTGGCAATTTTTCCTCCTCAGCAACTGGGCAAATCGTGACGGGTGAGGGTTATATCGTTCAGCCTGAAATCCAGATCCCAGACGGCGCCCTCGACTTCTCCATTTCGGCCTCCGGTCAAGTGCAAGCCATTATCTCTGGCCAAACCGCGCCCCAGGATCTGGGCCAGATTACGTTGGCAGGCTTTGTTAACCCAGCAGGCCTTGAAGCCTTGGGCGACAATCTGTTGGTCGAAACCGCCGCATCAGGGCCTGCCACCATCGGGAACCCAACGGGGCCCGGTCTTGGCTCCATCAACCAAAATTATGTCGAAGCCTCCAACGTCAATCCAGTGTTTGAGATTTCAGCCCTCATCATTGCGCAGCGGGCGTATGAAATGAATTCGAAGGTGATCAATGCAACCGATGAGATGATGCAAGCCACATCTCAAGTCCTAAGGTAGGCCTTAGATGACTAAGCCCCGCCCTTCGCCTCTGCTTAACTGGGTTGGCTGCCTCGCGCTCTTGGTGCTGGCCGCACCTGTCGTGCAGACTGTCCCCAGCTATGCCCAAATTGCCCAACAAGTTCCTGTCTTGTCACTCAAGGCCAATCCGCGTTCGGAGAAGTCCCAAATTACCTTTGGCGATGTGTTCGACAATGCGGGCGCATCCGCCAATGCACCGATTGCGCGCTCTCCCGGTCCTGGTCAACTGGTTGTCTTTGGCGCGGCCCCCCTACAAGCGCGGGCGCGGGCAGCGGGTCTAAATTGGCCAAACCGTGAAGGCGTCCGCCAGATTGTCGTCAATGGCCCTGGCCGCATCGACCCCCTGATCCCAATCCAACCAACCAATGCCACTGCCACCGATATTCGGCAAAGAGCCAACGCGCCAACAGCCCCTGCCCGTCCAGAAGCCCTCGCTGTCCTTGGCCGCACGATCCAGCGCGGTGAAGCTATTCAGGCAGAGGATGTGGTGTGGATCGACACGCCCTCGACCGCCCCTCGCGATGCCTTGGCAGACCCAGAAGCTTTGATCGGCAAAACTGCTAAGCGCGTTTTGCTCGCCAACACCCCCCTGCGTGCGATGGACGTGATGGACACACCGTCCGTGCGTCGCAATGAGCCCGTGACCCTGATCTATGAAGCAGATGGCCTCAAATTATCGGTCCGCGGCAAAGCGCTGGGCGATGCTGCCATTGGGGCCAATGTGAAAGTTCTAAACCCAAAATCCAACAAAGTGCTGGAAGCCATTGTCGATGGTCCAGGCACGGCCCGCGTCATGCTAAGTCAGCTTTCGGCTCGGGTGCCTAATCAGAATGGAGTCAATTAATGCAAAAGTTCAGCATGGTAATTTTGGCGGCTCTGACCCTGACAGGCTGCGCCTCCACAATCGAAGAAGTGCGCACCGCTGGTAAGCCGCCTGAAGTGACGCCGATTGAAAACCCCGCCTATGCGGCCACGGGGCGTCGTCAAGTTGTGATGCCAATGCCGGCCCAACAGATGAGCCAAGCCTCGTCAAACTCGTTGTGGAAAGCGGGTTCACGGCAATTCTTCAATGATCCCCGCGCCTCCAACATCGGCGATATCCTGACCGTGATGATTCAGATCAATGATCAGGCGCAATTGAACAACTCAACTGGCCGTACGCGAAAATCCACCATGGATGGCGGCGTAACCAGTTTCTTTGGCTTGGAACAATTGCCGGGCAAAGTCCTGCCAGAGGCATTTGATCCCTCCACCATGGTTGGGGCAAGTTCTAACGGCGCGTTCGCAGGCCAAGGCCAAGTAGCGCGCAATGAGAAGGTCGACATGACCGTTGCTGCCATCGTTACCCAAGTCCTGCCTAATGGTAATTTGGTTGTAGCGGGTCGCCAAGAAGTGCGTATCAACAATGAATTACGCGAGCTTTTGGTCTCAGGGATTGTGCGGCCACAAGACATCACGTCGGCCAATCAAGTCCGCCATACACAAATGGCGGAAGCCCGCATTTCTTACGGCGGGCGCGGTCAGATCACAGCCTATCAGCAGCCGCCTAAAGGGCAGCAAGTCTTGGGTGCGATCAGTCCGTTTTAGTCGCGGGCTGATCGTCTCGGCTTAGTCGTCGCGGTGAATGCGTTCTGAGCGCTCGTGGCGTTCTTGGGCTTCCAAGCTCAAGGTCGCTACCGGGCGGGCCATCAAGCGGCCTAAAGAGATGGGCTCACCGGTTTCATCGCAATAGCCGTACGAACCATCCTCAATCCGGCGCAACGCCGAGTCGATCTTGGAAATCAGCTTGCGTTGACGGTCACGGGCGCGCAACTCAATATTTTTGTCGGTCTCCGCGGAGGCGCGGTCTGCGACATCTGGCAGAGACACGGTCTCGGTTTGCAGATGCGACAAGGTGTCCTTGGAGTCGGCGAGCAGTGAGCCCTTCCAATCCAGCAGTTTCCTGCGGAAATACTCGCGCTGGCGATCATTCATGAACTCTTCGTCGTCGGAAGGCACATAGTCACTTGGCACATCGGTGTTTGGCATAACTATCGTCGTCATGACGTACCCCTGCTTCTGCATGTGATCGATGAAGGCATCGCACGATGTCCTCGCGCTATAGTGAAGCCCGAGACCGCTCGCAAGGCGCAAGAAACATTGGGTTGGGCCCAGAACTGCTAAAAGAACAAGCTACTGGCTGCAACTCTTAGAAGGGTCCCAAAAATCGGCTGCCCGATGCCCCTAAAGCGCGCGCTCGAGCTTAGCGAGTTCGACTTCAGCACGCAGTTCCACATCATCGAGAAGTGCGTTCAAGGCTGGATCATCCACAGCGTCGCGGTGATCACGCAGGGTTTGAGAGAGACGCGCCACTTGTTCGCGATTGACGCCCCCACCCAGAATGGCGACGCGTATCTCGTCCAATTGGTCGAGGAGGGTAGATGAGCGGCGGGTCGCGCGGCGGCGGCGCTCAACCACATCATCTTCGCCCTGCAAGGCCAAAAGCGCGCCCACATTGGCGATGGAGGTCGCGGACATGGCGCGATTGACTTGCGCTGGCCCGCCTTCGACTTGCCCGGGCAGGACAAATCCAGGCGCCGCACCGCCGGTGGCGCGACGGGCCCCAGAAACAGAAGATGTGGACGTGGGCGCATTAACTTTCATGATCACGACTCATGCGCCGCCTCGGTTAAGACCTGATTAATGTCTGCCACACGATAGCGGGAAGTCGGCAGAATGCCACCAGCCCTAGGCAAACCTTGCCGATCCAATCAGCGGCTCACGCAAGAGCGCACTTACGAAACTATTGTTTTAAAATGATTTTTTCTGAAAATATTGCGGCATGGATTTAGCATGGTCAAAACCGATGACACAGATAATCACGCCCGTATTCCGTCTTATTTCTGCAGCCCTCATGCTCGGGCTGATCGGCCTTAGCTTTGCTTGGCCTACGCAAGTTTTTGCCCAATCGCGCATCAAGGATCTGGTGCAGATCGAAGGGGTCCGTGACAACCAATTGATCGGCTATGGCATTGTGGTTGGTCTGCCCGGGACCGGCGACGGTCTGCGCAATTCGCCCTTCACCAAGCAAAGCTTGGAAGCCATGCTAGAGCGGATGGGCGTCAACACCCGTGAGCAAAATCTGCAAACCAAAAACGTTGCCGCCGTCATGGTTACAGCGAGCCTGCCCCCTTTTGCCACCCAAGGCACACGGCTTGATATCTCCGTCTCTGCCTTTGGCGACGCCAAAAGCTTAGAAGGCGGAACGCTGCTGGTGACCCCCATGATGGGTGCGGACGGTCAAGTCTATGCTGTTGCTCAAGGCCAGCTGACAGTCGGTGGTTTTACCGCGACCGGCAATTCTGGCACCAGTGTCAGCCGCGGTGTCAGCACCAATGGCCGTATAGCTAATGGTGCCCTAATTGAGCGCGAGCTTCATTTTGACCTTGCCGGTCAAACCGAACTTCGCCTTGCCCTGCGCAACCCAGATTTCACCACAGCCCGCCGCATCGCTAATGCTATCAATACCAATTTAGGTGTCGCAGCAGCCTCGGTGGACAACCCTTCCACGGTCGTGCTTTCAAAGCCCATCGGCTATCCAGGCGATATGGTCAGCCTGATCGGCCGGGTAGAGCGCCTCAACGTAACCCCTGATCAGGTTGCCAAGATTGTGGTTGATGAAGCCTCTGGCATTGTGGTGATGGGCGACAATGTGCGGGTGTCTACGGTCGCTGTGGCACAGGGCAATCTAACTGTCTCGGTGCAGGAGACCCCCCTCGTCAGCCAACCTAACCCGTTGAGCCAAGGCGAAACGACCGTCGTGCCACGTTCCAGCGTCACGGTGGAAGAAGACAAGGGCGACCTCACCGTTATTCGTGGCGGCGTGCCGCTGCGCGATCTGGTTGAGGGCCTCAACTCTCTCGGCGTCAATCCACGAGACCTCATTCAAATTCTCCAAGCGCTGAAAGCCTCTGGTGCGCTGCAAGCTGACATCGAAGTGATGTAAGGGACCCACAGAATATGGATAGTATCGCCCCAATAATGCCCTTTCCCCAAACCCAGTCGACCTCGGTTGAGGTGTTGGGTGCACGTGCAAAAACGCTGAAGTCAAACGCCGAGATGGACAAGACCGCGCGGGAATTCGAGCGCATGGCCTTGGCGCAGATGCTGTCGCTCATGGAAACGGACACCGACATCTCCGACTCCATGTTTGGTGGCGGTGCGGCAGAGCGGGCATTTCGGCCCTTCTTGACTGAGGAATATGCCAAGGGCTTCAGCGAACAAGGCGGGATCGGCATCGCCACCGCCGTGAAACGAGAAATGCTCAAAATCCAAGAGCGCGCACAAGCAGCGGGAGTATAGATCATGACCCTAATGGCCAACGACCCCAGCGATTTACTGGATCAATTGATCCTCTTGACGCGCCGCCTCGCTGATTTGGCTGAGAGACAAGCGGCCTTGTTTGAAGGCAGTCGGTTCCTGGAAGCCCAGTCCTTGAATGAGGAATCCGCACGTTTAGCCAATGTCTATGCGCTGGAAAGCCGTCGGATTGCGCAAAACCCTTCCATTCTCGAAGGCGTGCCCCCCGTCCTGAAGGCGACCCTGACGGTGGAGACAGAGCGGTTTAAGGCTGCCATGGAAGCCCATGAGCGGGCATTGGGACGTCAGCGCGCCTTGGCCGAAGGCTTGGTGCGCGCGATCGCCGAAGAAGCGGTGGCCGCCCGCCCGACCCCCGTGGCTTATGGCCCCGGTGCACAAGCCTTCCGCGACACCAGCGCCGTCGCCCTTGATCGTCGGGCTTGAGATAAAAACTCTTATCGCAGCCGAACGGCTATCGGTTGATAGTTGATGCTGAAAAACCCCTTCACCGCCTTCGGCGGAGCTTCCCCGCAAGCGGGGAAGCGGCAGGCGGCAGCTTTTCGAACACGCCGCTTCCCCACTTGTGGGGAAGCTGTCCCGAAGGGACTGAAGGGGTTTTGAAAAGACCACACAGCAAAAAGGCCGCCCCTAAGGGCGGCCTTTGTCGTTGTTGCAGCCTAAGCGGCCTCAATGCTCAACGTTGCGCCACACTTGGCGGTACGAGAACCACAGCAGGATGGTTAGAAGCGACAGGAAGGCCATCACGCCAAAACCTGTGATCTTGCGTTGGGTCTGATGGGGTTCAGAAGCCCAGCTCAAGAAGGCCACAACGTCACGGGACATTTGGTCAACAGTCGGTTTGACGCCCTTATTGGCTTCGGAATCCGCATAGGTCACTTGTTCATCGACCAATGGCGGGCCCATGGCGATCACGCCACCCGGCATGTACGGATTGTAGTACTTGCCCTCTGGAATGGACTTACCCTTGGGCGGCGTTTGATCATAGCCGCTCAAGAGCGAGTAGATATAGTCACCGCCTAGGTGACGCGCCTTCACCAGAGCCGACATATCGGGAGGCATCGACCCACCATTAGCCGCTTTGGCTTGTGATGCGTTTTCGAACGGTGACACAAACTTGTCTGCTGGCAGACCAGGACGTTCTTCTTCATTGCCGTCTGGATCCACTGCTTTCACGGTATAGGTGGCAGCAATGGCCTTGATGACTGGGTTTTCGTTCGGGTTTGGATACTTAGGATCATAGAACGGGCCATGTTCATCACCGAGGTTGCGGTAATGTAGCAAGTTCATCGAATGGCAGCCCGAGCAGACTTCCTTATAGACTTGGAAGCCGCGTTGTAGCTGGGCCCTGTCAAAGCGACCAAATGGGCCTTCCCAAGAGCCATTGACTTCCCGTGGATGCTTGACCTCGCCAGCAGCTTGCGCGCTGCTGGTGAAAGCGACCACGGAGACAAGACCCAAGACCCCGGCGATAAATCGGCGTGCGAAAGTTGGTTTCATTACAAAGTTCCTCATTCCGCCGGTACAGCTGCGGCAGATACGCCTGCCGACTTCTTGTGTGATTGCAGGATCGAGTCCGCAATCGACGCAGGGGGGGTTTGGGGTTTCTCAATCACGCCCAATACTGGGAGGATGACCAAGAAATACGCGAAGTAGTAGATCGTGCAGATCAGCGAGATCAACGTCCAGGGTGGTTCAGCCGGCATGGCACCGCACACGGCCAGCATCAGGAAATTCACCACGAAGGCAAACCACCACATGCGGGCGACCGGGCGATAGCGCATGGACTTGATCTTGGACGAGTCGAGCCACGGCAAAGCGAACAAGATCAGGATTGCACCACCCATCGCAATCACGCCGCCAAACTTGGCATCAATGATCAAGACGTCGAACGTGATGGCCCGCAAGATCGCATAGAAGGGCAATAGATACCATTCAGGTACGATGTGCGCTGGCGTCACTTGGTTATTGGCAGGGATATAATTGTCTGGGTGACCCAAAGTGTTGGGGCCGAAGAAGACAAAGCCAGCAAAGATCAGCAAGAAGACGCAGATCGCAAACGCATCCTTGATTGTGTAGTAAGGATGGAATGGAAGGGTTTCTTTCTTCACATCTTGGACTTCAACACCGGTTGGGTTGTTGTTGCCAGGCACATGCAGCGCCCAGATGTGCAAGACCACGACGCCTGCAATGACGAACGGCAGGAGATAATGCAGCGAGAAGAAGCGGTTCAGTGTCGCATTGTCGACGGCAAAGCCACCGAGCAACCACGTCTTGATCGACTCACCAATGAAAGGAACCGCACCCACGATGTTGGTGATCACGGTTGCACCCCACAAGGACATCTGACCCCAAGGCAATACGTAACCCATGAAGGCCGTAATGATCATCAACAAGAAGATGATGACACCCAAGCCCCACAGAATTTCGCGCGGGGCTTTGTACGAGCCATAATAAAGGCCACGGAAGATGTGGATGTAAACGGCCAAGAAGAACATGCTGGCCCCGTTGGCGTGCATGAAGCGCACCAACCAGCCATAATTAACGTCCCGCATGATGCGTTCAACAGAATTAAAGGCCATATCGATCTGGGGCACGTAATGCATCGCCAGGATGATCCCGGTGATGATTTGGCTGACCAAACAGACCGCCAAAATGCCGCCGAACGTGTACCAATAGTTCAAGTTCTTTGGGGTTGGAAAATCGACCAGCGTGTCATTCATAAACCGCACGATCGGCAGCCGCGTATCCAACCACTTTTCGAGGTCGGACTTAGGCACATAGCTTGAAGGTCCACTCATGTTCGTATCATCCAATCTTTACGACTGTGCCGCCGGTATAGACGTAGGGCGGAATATAAAGGTTTTTAGGAGCTGGGCCCTTGCGAATGCGACCAGCGGTATCGTAGTGCGAGCCATGGCAAGGGCAGAACCACCCACCATACTCACCAATATAGCCGGGCTCAGCAAGACCGACAGGGATACAACCCAAGTGCGTGCAGTTTGCTTCCATAATCAGATACTCGGGCTTACCGGGCTGTTCATTGGACTGCATGGTGCGCTGATCGTCCGTTTGCGGATCCTTCAACTCTGCGCCGTCGTCTTTTTTACCTTGCGCGATTTCCTCAGCGGTACGGTGACGCACGAATAGCGGCTTACCACGCCACATGATCTTGGTCTGCGAGCCTTCCGCGACTTTCGACACATCAAACTCAATTGATGCCAAAGCGCGCGTATCGGCTGCTGGATTCATTTGATTAATGAGCGGCCAAGCCAGCATGGCGGCACCGCCCGCTGCTACGGCCCCTGTCGCGACATGGATCATGTCACGCCGTGTTGGTTCTCCGGCTTCGCCGGCTACTTCATGATTGGTGGCTGACACCTTGCTACTCCCGCATTCACACACGTCTAAAAGTCGTTTACCGTTAAAAATAGGGCGGTAACGCCCATTGAACGTGCGACGGAACGCCGCATCTCGCGGCACCCCCTCCAAAGATGAGATTGCATAACGTGCGCCTAGCTCTCTTTCAACCAGATATCGCGCCAAATCTCGGTGCGGCCATTCGTCTTACCGCGTGCCTTGGTGTTGGGTTAGATGTCATTGAACCTTGCGGTTTTCCTTTATCAGACAAGACCTTAAAGCGTGCGTCGCTGGACTATGGCGACAAGTGTGACTGGCAACGCCACGATAGCTTTGCTGCATTTGCAGCAGCCACAATCTCAAGAAATAGCAGGATTGTGCTGATCGAGACGGAGGGAAGCACGCGTTTAACCGATTTCGTCTTTGAGCCCAGCGATGTTTTGATGCTGGGGCGGGAAACCGAGGGGACACCGCCTGACGTCATCGCTGCTTGTCAGGCCTGTGTACGCATCCCGATGGCACCCGGACTGCGCTCTCTCAATGTGGTGACAGCGGGAGCTATCGCCTTAACCGAAGCCATGCGACAAACTAGCGGATGGGCGACGCTGGACTAGCGTTGTAGGGAGGAAACTGGGACCACTTTCCTGGCACAAGAACGACAAACGAGGGCAGTAATGAGCGAGCAAGACGACCGTAAAGCACAGGCAAGAGCATGGTTTGAATCCTTGCGGGACCAGATCATGCAGGCGTTTGAAACCCTCGAAGACGAAGCCGACCCTGCTCTTTACCCCGGAAGTCCCGGCCGATTTGTCCGCACCCCTTGGAACCGCAAGGAAGAAGCTGGCGGCGGCGGCGTGATGGGAATCATGAAGGGCCGCTTGTTTGAGAAAGTTGGCGTGCATGTCTCCACGGTGATGGGCACGTTTCCAGCCGATTATGCCAAAACTATTCCAGGTGCCTCTGAGGATCCCCGCTTTTGGGCATCAGGGGTCAGTCTGATCGCGCATATGACCAATCCGCGCGTTCCAGCGGTACATATGAACACGCGCATGATCGCAACAACTGAAAGCTGGTTTGGCGGCGGCGCAGATTTGACGCCTTTGATGGCCTACCAGCGCACACAGGACTTCCCCGACACGCTGACCTTTCATGCTGCCATGAAACAAGCTTGCGACGCCCATGACCCGAGCTTTTATGCGAAGTTCAAAGATTGGTGCGACACCTATTTCCATTTGCCCCACCGCGACGAACCTCGCGGAATCGGCGGCATTTTCTACGACCATCATAATACTGGCTCTTGGGAGAAAGATTTTGCCTTCACCCAAGACGTCGGACGCGCTTTCTTGTCTGTCTATCCAGAGATCGTGCGCGGCCGCATGAACGAGACTTGGACGGAGGATGAGCGGGAAGCTCAGCTAATCCAACGCGGTCGTTATGTGGAATATAATCTGCTCTATGACCGGGGTACGACCTTTGGCCTCAAGACTGGCGGCAATGTAGAGAGCATCCTCTCGTCCATGCCACCCGTCGTAAAATGGCCCTAATTATCTCAACAGAGGATGGCTATACTGTAGCCACTTTTGCGCAAGACTTGGCGAGCTTTAGCGTTTCAGGCTAAAGCGCCGCCATGATCCGCCATTTTTTGCCCCTTCTGCTGGGCCTCTCCACCCTTGTTTTCGTCACACCTTTAACGGCCCAAGCCGCAGCCCCTGCTGCTCTGGAGCGCTTGTACGACAAGGTCGTCTGCGAAAAAGCTGGTCAAAGTTTTACGGGTGCCGATTTGCGTCAGCGCCTGATTGGCCAAGCAGGCCTGACCATGACGGGTGAGCTTTTGAGTGCGATTGAATCGCGTAGCTTGGGCCAGCTTGCGGCAACAAGCACGGACCCTGCCCTTTCGGGTCTGCTCTCATCGACCGTCGTTGTTTTATCAACGCCGACGGTGGCCGAGGCTCGCTTCTTGCTGACCAGCCAGACCCAACCCGATGCGCGGGCTCGTGCGATTGCTTTCCTCAATGGCGATACAGATGGGATCAGTTTGGCATGCGCGGCCGCCTCGCCACCGCCGCCGCCAACCCCGGCTGTCATGGTGCCGAGAAAGGAACCAACCGCAAAACAACACGGCCTGATCCTCGCGGACAGCAAGAATGACTTCATCAAACCTGCGCGCGAACGCGGCTTTGCAACCCTCGGCTTTGAAGAAGATAAGGCCGCCGATACCCGTCTTTTGAACGCCAGCCTAGCGCTGGTCATTGAGCCAATCTTATTTGCCAAGCCGTCAACGACAACAGAGTTACGCTGGACGCCCTTCGTGCAATATAACCGCCGCGCGGCGCGCTCTGGGCGGGAAGAGGTCAATGATCTAACGCTCGGCAATAGTTTCATCTTCCGCAATCCTACTCAGCGAGGCGGAGCGATTGGCTTTGGTTCGCTGGCGTTTCAAACCGATGATGCGGCGAAAGCTGCCGTGTGGGTGGGCGACGCTTTGATCGACTTCCCGCGCGTTAAACCCTGCACCCGTCGCGACGCGCTGGGTTGGGCCATGCGCTGCAATTTATCGATCGTGGTCGACTATGCCGACGTGCAAGACCCGGGCGACAGCCAAAAGCTCGCCGAACTCGACGCCTATTTCCGCGGCGGGATGAACTTGGGCTTAAGCGCTGAGCAGGCTTTTGGTTTTGGCATTATCACGATCTCGAGCAGCTATAATGGCCGCTTTGACATCACAAGCCGCAAAGCCTCTGGCGGGATTTTTTCCCTCGGCGCAGGCCTACGACCCTCAGCCGGGTCCAATATCTCGCTAGAGACGCGTTACACCCGCGGTACGACGATCAACACGTTGGTCGATGTCGACAAAATCACGTTACGGCTGGGCTATCGGCTCTAAATTGTGCGCGCCTAATAGGCGCAAGTCTCGTAGACTTTGTGGATATTGCCGCCCCATTCGCCATGATAGCGCTCAAGCAAGCGCTGGGCTGGGGTCATGCCGCTGGCAGCGATTTCATCAAGCTCACTCAAGAAGCCTGTTTCATCATCCCCTGAAGCATTGAGTTTGGCACGCGCGCGCAAGCCTTGGCGGGCAATCGCCAGCACGTCCTTAGCAATATCTTGGGCACTGCGACCGCGAATGGGCGCCTTGAGGCCCAAGAAGGGAACCGTGCGGCGCAGGCTCTCGCGGTCTTCCGCCGTCCAATCCTTCACAAGCTCTAAGGCTGCCTCGGTTGCTGCATCATCATACAGCAGACCAACAAAGAGCGCGGGCAAAGCGCAGAGCCGCGACCAAGGGCCTGCATCAGCGCCGCGCATTTCCAAGAAAGTCTTCAGACGGACTTCTGGGAAGCAGGTCGTCAAATGGTCTTCCCAATCCTTCATCGTCGGCTTTTCGCCGGGCAATTCGGGTAAGCGGCCTGCCATGAAGTCCCGGAACGAACGCCCGGCTAGATTAAGATATTCGCCATTGCGCTTGGCAAAATACATCGGCACGTCGAGTGCCCATTCCGCATAGCGGGCAAAGCTCATGCCCGGCTCAAACACGAATGGCAGCATGCCGGTGCGATCTGGGTCCGTATCGCTCCACACATGGGCGCGATAGCTCAAGAAGCCATTGGTGCGCCCTTCGGCAAAGGGCGAATTGGCGAACAAAGCCGTGGCGATGGGTTGCAGCGCCAGCGAGGCACGGAACTTCTTCACCATGTCGGCTTCTGAACCAAAGTCCAGATTGGTTTGCACCGTACAAGAGCGGAACATCATTTGCCGACCAAGACGACCGACCTTGAGCATATAATCCCGCATGATCTTATAGCGGCCCTTTGGCATCAATGGAATTTCTTCCAAACTATGCAGAGGGTTAAAGCCAAGGCCCAAAAAGCCAATGCCCAGTTCGTCGGTGACGGTGCGCACGTCTGCCAAATGGGCACCCACTTCGCTACAGGTCTGGTGCAAATGCTCTAACGGCGCGCCAGACAATTCAAACTGGCCGCCGGGCTCGAGCGTGATCGACGCCATGCCCTGCTTTAGGCCAATGATATCATCGCCTTCATAAATGCCGTCCCAGCCCGAAAGGGTCTTCATGCCATCGAGGAGGGCGCGCACGCCTGTGTCGCCCGCATAGGGAACCGGCGCATGGGTGCCTTTGTAGAAGCCGAACTTTTCATGCTCGGTCCCGATTTTCCAATCAGACTTTGGCTTTGGCCCCGCATCAAAATAGGGCAACAAATCCTCAAATGTCTCGAGGGGGCGGGAAAGATCTTTTGAATCGGCCATAGACAAAGTCTCATACGACGTTAAGCTCACGCGGGTGTGAGTTAGGGCGCGTTTATGACAGGCGCAAGAAGGCCGACCCGATTTAGCCGGCTTTATACTGTCAGGGCATGCGCAAATTGATGGTTGACGTCGCGGTGCTTGGCTTCGTCTGCCCGCACCGCCAACAGCACATCGCGCAGTCGCGCATCGGGGGCAAGCTGCCAATAGTCAATCGCGATGGCTGGCGCGGCCACATTCTCCAGCCGCCCCGCATCAATCTCAGCCAAGTAAGAGGTATAGCTAATCACCGCTTCTTCTTCGAAATAGCCAACCATGCGATGGGCTGTGCGGGGGAAGAAAAGATAGAGCACAAAGAAGGCATTGAAGAACACACCTTGGGCCAACAAGATCAATAAGCGCTCTAGCCAGTTTGGCTGAGCAATGGTCACGAATGTCATCAGATGCATCCGCTCATTCTGGGATTCATCGAGCAAAGTCTGTATCCAGCCATGATCATCTTCCATCCGGCGGATGCTGCGCATATGAACCAACATTCCGGCCACCATACCAGGCACAGCTGCTACGGTTTCCAGCACGACAGCGCGGTGGCCATAGCGCTTGGCAAAAAAGCGGTCTGCAAAGAAGCGCAACGCACGGGTCATGCCCAAAGCCACCCGGTCTGAGAGGTCTTGTGGCGCTTGATGAAACTCTAAAGGCATCTCCGTTTCATGAGGATAACCCGACGCCATAGTCATGACGATCTCCTGCTTTTGGGTACCTATCGTGCATGGTTGCCTTTAGGTCCAATTGACAGATGGTGATGGGGCGTGCTTTCGAAAATGCGACGCAATGTCGCTCCCACTTATGCCCTTTAAACCCAATCGCCCCAAGCGCTTTGGATCAAGGTTAGCCCTGCAAAAGTCGCGGTATCCGCGCGCAAAATCCGTGGCCCCAGATTGATGGGGCGAACTAACGGGCTCGCCCGCAGTTTCTCCCGCTCTGCCGGCGTAAAGCCACCTTCTGGCCCGGTCAAAAGCGCCACACGGGCAGGCTTATCGGCCAAGGCTTCTGCTACTGGCATGGCATCACCTGCTTCATCCGCAAACAGGATCCGTCGCTGTTCTGCCTTGGGATCAAGCAGGCTCATGAGACTTACCGCATCGAAAACCTCGGGCACAAACAAGGTGCCGCACTGCTCAGACGCTTCTGCCGCGCGACTTCGGAGGCGCTCAAGATTGAGCTTGCGGACGATGGTGCGCTCGGTCAGCACAGGGCGGATGCGCGCCACGCCAAGCTCTGTAGCTTTTTCGACAATCGAGTCGGTGCGGTCACCCTTCACGAGGGCAAACAAGAGGTCGAGATCGCAGACGGGGGTTTGGGTGCGGGTCTGTTCGGCACAAAGCGCTTCTGCCCCCTTCTTGCCAACTTGAGTCAAATGGGCCAGCCATTCGCCATCTCGGCCATTGAACAACAAGACCGCTGCGCCCATCGGCAAACGTAACACATGGGCTAAGTAATGTGCTTGACCTGCGTCGAGCGCCACGGGCCGATCTTGGCCCAAATCAGAGGCGACATAGAGGCGTTGGCTGGGCTTCATCATTCACTCATTTGGCTAGCCCCCTTGCGCGGGGCGTAAAGTAGCGTGCACACTTCAGACTTATGCCGGAGGAAGCAAGATGGCCAACGACAAGAAGTCCACAAAAGCTGCAAACGACGCTGCCAAGTCCAAGATGACCGATGCTGTATTTTTAGAGCAGCTAGAGCCTCTGCAAGTCGCCCTCGTCACCACCCAGCAATGGTTGATGGAGACTGGGGCAAAAGTGCTGATCATCTTTGAAGGCCGTGATGCGGCAGGCAAGGATGGCACAATCAAGCGCATGACCGAGCATATGAGTGCGCGCTCAACCCGCGTCGTTGCTCTGCCCAAACCCTCTGACCGCGAAAGAACCCAGTGGCATTTCCAGCGCTATGCCGCCCATCTGCCAGCGGCGGGCGAAGTCGTGATTTTCAACCGCTCTTGGTATAATCGCGGCGGGGTAGAGCCTGTCATGGGCTTTTGCACCCCTGAAGAGCATGCTGATTTCTTGCGCGATGTGGTGCCCTTTGAAACCATGTTGAGTGAGTCCGGCACCCACATTATCAAGCTGTGGCTAGACATTAGCCGCGAAGAACAGGCCCGTCGCCTCGAAGAGCGGCGGACAGATCCTCTAGCCCGCCTGAAGATCAGCCCGCTGGATGCCGTCGCGCAGGAAAAGTGGGACGATTATACCGCAGCGCGCGATGAAATGCTCAAAGCCACCCACACCGCTCGCACCCCTTGGTTCTGCGTGCGCGCCGATTCCAAAAAGCACGCCCGCCTCGCCATCATCCGCCATGTCTTGCACCAACTCGCCTGCCCAAAGCTGGAGAGGCAAGTTCCCGAAGCCTCGAGTGACCTTTTGTACAAATTCACGGCTAAGGCCATTAAGGACGGGCGTCTGGCGGATTGAGGGGGGGGGGACTAGACACCCCCCTTCACCGGCTCCGCCGGAGCTTCCCCGCGAGCGGGGAAGCGGCAGCGGAGCAGCTGTGCCACGACGCTTCCCCATTCATGGGGAAGCTGGCCGCGAAGCGGACTGAAGGGGTGTCGGAGCAAGGTCATTCAATACCGCTGGCAATGCTGCAATCAAATCACCCGCAATCAGCCCCGGTCCAACCCGATTTGCTGCTGTCGCATGGATCCAAACTGCCGCACACGCTGCTTCAAACGCGGGCATAGACTGCGCCAAAAGACCACCGATCAGGCCAGCCAGCACATCGCCTGTTCCGGCGCTGGCGCAAAAAGGGGTGGCGAAATCAGATGAGGCTAAGCGCCCGTCGGGGGCAGCAACCCACGTCTCCGCACCCTTATGCACAACGTTAGCCTGTAGGTCCTGGGCGAGCGTCAAACTCGCCTCCCCTTTCTTTTTAGGATCAAACGACTCTGCGAGCCGTGTAAATTCGCCGCTGTGAGGTGTCAGGATGGTTGGGGCGGAGCGGGCGCGGACAGCTTGCCAGAGAGCGCCATCACGGCCGCTTTGCGCAATCAGGGTCAAGGCATCGGCGTCGAGTACCAAGGGCTTGGGAAAGCCCTGCACCATATCCAAGACATCCTCGGCTTGGCCGTTAGTCAGCCCGAAGGCAGGACCCAGCACCACCGCATCAAAATCTGCACACAGGCTCGATAGGCTTTGCTCAGGCAAGCGCTCCACAATCAGCCGTTCCGTCTCGTGACAGGCCAGAATGGTGGCAGCTTCAGGGGAAGCGATCAAGCTAACCCACCCTGCCCCCATGCGATGACCTGCAACGGCTGCTAGGCGCGCGGCACCGGTTTGCAATCTACCACCGCAAATGACGGCAAGTCGACCGCGACTATGTTTGTGGGAGGTCGCCGTGGGCCAAGGTATGGCGCGGGCTTGCTCGATACTGATTACGAACGCTGTCATTGTCGCCACCGTATCTGCGTGAGACGCGTCAGACATGATCCTAACGCGTCCGCTCAAGCTCAACGCCGGAACAAGCAGCCCCTGGCACCGCGCCGGGCTTTTCGACCCGCAGCCGGACACTCAAAATCCGCTTGTCTGTCAATACGGCTTCGCAGACTTTTTCGGCAAAGGTTTCAATCAGATGCAAATGCTCACCCGCTGCGACGGTGCGCACATGGGCGACAAGGCTGTCATAATCGACGGTTTCGGAAAGCTCATCACTGCCAGCGCGAACCGATGAACCGACTTGGACCTCCAAATCGACCACTAAAGGCCTCCGACGCCCCTTTTCATGCGCATAGACACCGCATTCGGCCTCAACCATCAGACCTTTGACGAAAATCTTGGTCGAAACGGCGCGCGTCTGCGCGGCCTCGCCGCCCTTAGCTTGGTCGGAAAATGGCTTGGCAGGTGGCTTGGCAGGGCGGCGGATCATGCCGCCTTGTCGCATCACAACACCCAATTCAGAAGGGCCGGAAGATTTCATTCGTTGATCCCATCCACATCTGGTGTGCGCCAAATCAGGCTTTGCCCGCCATCTACCGCCATGATTTGGCCGGTTATGGCCTCCGCATTTAACAGAAAGCAAACTGCATCTACCACACTTGAAACGGGACTGCCCGTGCCCAACAGCGTTGCATCGACTTGTTTTTGAAAATCTTCCTCAGCTTGACGGATGTTGCGCGCTGTCGGGCCCGGTGCCACGCCATTGACGCGCACGTGGGGGGCAAGCGCTTGCGCCAACGTGTGGGTCGCTGTGGCCAAGGCTGCTTTGGATAAGGTGTAGGTAAAAAACTGCGGCGTCAGCTTGAAGATGCGTTGATCAATCAGATTGACGATGGAGCCGATCTGTCCCTCTGGCAAAGCAGCGGCCAAGTTGCGCGCCAATTCGCAGGGAACGCGGACATGGACATCAAAGTGGCGATCCCAGCTGGCGCGAGTAAAATCCGACGCCTCATCACCTTCAAAGATCGAGGCATTATTGACCAGCCCGGTGATGGGGGCACCGGCCAGAGCGCTCGCCCGCGTGATCAGGCTCGCAACATCGGCCTCCACCAACAGGTCCGCCTGTAGCGCAAAAGCCGTTGCCCCTGCTGCCCGCAGTCGTGCGGCAGCTGACTCAGCTTGGGCAATCGAGGTGCTGGCATGGAGGACTACGGTGTGACCTGCCTCTGCCAGCCTTTCTGCGATGGCAAGGCCAAGGCGTTGGCCTGCACCTGTTACCAGAATGATTTTGGGGTTGCGTGTCATGGCAGATAAACTAGGGCACAGACGCCTATAGGGCCAGCCCTGTTTAAGAGCCTGAAACCAGCGGATATGTTCTCCACTGTAAGTCCTTCTTTCCTATTCTTCGATAAGGATTTAAGGCGTATAAAAGTAAAATTATTATCTTAAGTGTGTTTTAACAATCTGGTTGCCGCCGTGGATTACTTGCGAACCCTTGATGATATCTTGAGCAATCTGCCGCATGGCATTCTTGTTCGATGCAAAGACGAAATTCTATTTGCAAACAATGCCGCTGCACGGGTCTTTGGATTTAACACCGTCCGAGAGCTGACGGATCATCGCGCAGTCAACGCAATGATGGGCACGTTCGTGCAGCCCAAAACGAGCCCAGAGCGCAGGTTTGCTTACTTTTCAACCAAGGACGGCGATTTGTTTTTTGCCGATGCAACCGAGCGGGTGATCGATTTTCGAGGTCAGCAAGCCGTACAAATTACACTGAATACGCCACTTCAGTCGGCCCAAGATTTGTCAAATACACAAACCTTGGTGGAGCGTTATGCTTTGGCACTGCGTCACGCTAAGCTTGGCGTTTGGGATCACGACCGTGTTGCCAACTCGCATTATTTCTCACCTTCTTGCCGCGATATTCTGGTCTTCCCCAAGCAGACGCGCGCACGTTTCAGTCTGTATTTGAAGATCTGATTTATCCTGAAGATCGGCTGTTGGTGCGCGCAGCTTGTGCAAAGGCCTTTGGCGAACGCCTTCCCTATACCGCGCAATTTCGAATTATGCGGCCAACGGGTGAGATACGCTGGGTGTCGGCGAGCGGCACGAGCATCCATGACAGCGACGGCCTTGTGCTGCGTTTTGCCGGTACAATCGTGGACATCAGCGACCAGAAGCAAAAAGAGCGCGAATTGTTAGTGGCGCACAAGACTGCTCAAGCAGGCCTTGAAGCCAAAAACCGATTTGTATCAGGCCTCAGTCATGAGTTTCGTACCCCCATTCATGCGCTTATGGCCTTGCCGCGACTACTCAAGGAACAAGCAGATAGGCCAGAATTATCAGACTTGGTGGAAGCTTCTGAATTGGCCGGTGAGCAATTGTTGTCGCTGGTTGATTCAGCGCTTGACCTTTCGGGGATAGAGTCCGGCACGATGGATGTCCGCGCAAACCCGTTTCCGCTCGCCAAGACTTGCATGACAGCTTGTGACACCATGAATTTGCGAACCGCGGCGCGTCGGATTGACCTTCAGCTCGAAATCGATCCCGCTGCGGAGGCCAATTTCCTCGGTGACGAAAAGCTGTTCTTGCGGACGCTACAGGCTATGTTGCGCCATGCGATTGAGCGCAGTGGGCCGGGCATCATGAAAATGCGCCTCAGCGCTGGTGAGAATGGGCATGGCGCCTTGGTCGTTCTACAAGATGCTGGGGCTCCCTATTCTAGCCTTGAAGCCCGCAGCCTGTTTGAGCCTTTCTCCAGCATTCAAACACCCGATAATCCCATCACGCAAAGCAATGGCATTGATCTGCCGTTGGCACGAAAACTCGCGCGCGCCATGGGCGGCGATGTCACGATTGCCACGCGGGGCACTCGCAATGGTTCGATCCAATTTTATCTGCCGCTTGAACGGGTGGCGAGTAATCTGGATGCGCCGATTGGGTCGATCCATAACACCCGCGCTTTATGCATTTTGGTTGTCGAAGATAATGTGATCAATCAAAAGATCATCGCCGTGATCCTTGAACAATTGGGCCATTCCTGCGTGATCGTTGCCGATGGCGTTATGTGTCTGGAGACAATCCAGAACGCCCGCTTCGATGCCATTTTGATGGATTTGCATATGCCCAACATGGATGGTTATCAAGCCACACGGCAAATTCGGACTTTAGAGGCGGACCTGCAGGCAGTCGATTTTTCAGCGATGCCGATCATTGCGTTGACCGCAGATGCGCGACCACAAACGCGCGAAGCCGCCTTTGCGGCCGGCGTGACCGGCGTGACCGGCTTTTTGAACAAGCCGATCTCTATTCCAGAGCTTTATGAAGTTTTAGCTCCAATCGCCGCAGCCTTAGCCGAAGCACCCACAGCACAGCGTGGGTAAATCGGCAGCTGCCAGTAAATTAGTCGAGGCGCTTGAACTCAATCAGGTTCAATAGGGCCATGGCACCAACGGCCAAAACGAGGGCGAGAATGGCATACATTGTGGAAACTCCTTGTGTCGTTGCGTGTCTCTCTAGCGGCATTGGCACGCGACGCCAAGTCACCCTATACAAGGCCATATGCTAAAGTTTCTGCGCAAAACCTTGATACATACGTGGTTCCGACTGTCGCGCGGTGCGACCTTGGGTGTGCGGATTCTGGCGATTGACGCCGATAACCGCGTCTGTTTGGTGCGCCACACCTATTTGCCCGGCTGGCACCTTCCGGGCGGCGGGGTTGAACGGGGTGAGCACGCCTTGGATGCCGCCCTTAAAGAAGCGCGCGAGGAAGCAGGTCTAATCATTCGACCAGAAGACTTACGCCTAATCTCCATTCACACCAATTTCGCCTATTTCAAAGGCGACCATGTGCTTCTGTACCGGGCCGACACTTGGACCACGCAGCCACCCGACCGCGCCCATGAGATCGCAGAGCATGGCTTTTTCTCGCTGAACGATTTGCCAGTTGGCACAACGGCCAGCACCCACCGTCGCCTTTCAGAAGCAAAAGACGGGCTTAGTTCGCCGACTTGGTAGAAGTGGCTGGCGCTTTTGCTGCAGCCTCTGCATCAATCAAATCTTGGACTTGCTTGTAGAAGACTTCCCGGGCTGCGCCCTCGGGCCCATCGGTTGCGCGAGTCCAATTGGCGTTGGAGGCAATCACCAACTTGCGCTTGGGATCGATAAAGATGCCTTGGCCAAAAATGCCCTGTGCGGACACGCTGCCGTCATCATAAGTCCACCATTGATAGCCATAGCCACGCCCCGGCTCGCCATAATCCATTTTCTTGGTGGTTGCCTTCGCAAACCAGTCGGCGGGCACCACTTGGGTCTCACCAACCTTACCGCCTGCCAACACAAATTGCCCCATGCGCGCATAGTCTCGGATGGCCATTTGCAAACAACAACCAGCAATCTCCTGACCCGTGCTGTTGAGGATCCAAGTTGCCTTTTGCTCCATACCGAATGGCTTCCAAATCTTCTCAGACAGATAGGTCGCAAGCGGCTTCTTGGTGGCAGAACTGACCAAAATGCCGACCAAATTGGTCTCGCCAGTATTATAATTCCAGAACGTACCCGGCGCGTGGGCACGGGGTAGTTTGCGCATATAGCTGGTCGTGGCATCAACGCCATCATCAGCCTTTGCCGTGTTAAACTTCGCTACATCCGAGTTTGGGTTCTCATAATCCTCATTCCACGCAACACCCGAGGACATGGTGAGCAATTGCTCCACCGTCACATCATCATAGGCAGAGCCTTTGAGGCTAGGAATATAGGTTGAGACTTTATCAGACAGGCTCTTGATATAGCCGTCCTGAATGGCTGCGCCGACCAAGGTGGAGGTGAAAGACTTTGCGACAGAAAAGCTTGTCCAACGACCCGCCGCGTCAAAGCCAAGGCCATATTTCTCAAACCGGACCTTGCCGTCTTGGATGATGACAATGCCAGACGAACGCTGCGCCTGCATATAAGCGTCGATGTTTGGGATTGCTAAAGGCGCACCCACTGGCAGTTCATATGCCTTGGGACCGGCCTCAACCACATGGCTTTTAGCCAAAAACTCCAACCGATCCATCGCCCGAAAAGCAGCGTCGCGCTGCGGAATAGACCAGAACAAAACATCCTTATTGGTTGGCAATTGCGCCAGAACGCCCTTGGTTTCCTTATCCAAGCTATTGAAGGCAAACGCACCCGCACCAACTAAAACAAGCGCCGCGATCCCCAGAACTGAGGCCAAGAAACCTTTTTTCATGAACGCTCCTATGCGTGTTTGCCGCGCACCAGCGCGTCATAGGTGTGGACCATATCTTCACACACGCGGCCTGGCTGGTAGTTGATGCCAGCAATCTCTTTGACGGGCGTCACTTCTGCTGCGGTGCCTGTGATGAAGCATTCAGAGAAATTGCCGAGTTCCTCTGGCATAATCGTCCGCTCAACCACTTCATAGCCCTTGTCACGCGCAAGGCGGATCACCGTCTGCCGCGTAATGCCATTGAGGAAGCAATCCGGCACGGGGGTGTGGATGGCCCCGTCTTGGATAAAGAAGACATTAGCACCTGTGGCTTCGGCTACATGGCCGCGCCAATCGAGCATTAAGGCATCTGCATAACCTTCAGCTTCTGCGGCATGCTTTGAGTCGGTACAGATCATATAAAGGCCAGCCGCTTTGGCTTCACAGGGGGCCGTCTTTGGGTCGGGTCTGCGCCATTTAGCGTGGGTCATGCGGATCCCGCTCATTTTGTCGGCAAAGTAATTGCCCCATTCCCAGACAGCGACCGCAGCGCGGATGGTGCTTTGTTGCGCTGACACGCCCATCATTTCGCTGCCGCGCCACATAACAGGGCGGATGTAACAATTCTCAAAACCGTTGCGGGCCATGGCTTCGGCCTTGGCGGCCTCAATATCGGCTACTGTAAACGCGGGTTTCATCCCCAAAATCTCAGCAGACCGAAACAGTCGCTCTGTATGCAGGAGGCTTTCGAAAATCTGGCCGTCATAGGCGCGCTCGCCCTCAAAGATCGAGGAGCCGTAATGCAGACCATGGGTCAACACATGCACTTTCGCCTCACGCCAGGGCTTAAATTCGCCGTCCATCCAAATCCAGCCGTCGCGATCGTCGTAAGGAATGAAAGTCATGTGTCTTGCGCCTAGTTCCGTGTATAGGTTTATCAAAGCTTCACAGTCGGTGGGCTTGAACCCAAATGCGATGAGACGCAATCTCTTGGACCAGCCATGACTGTCAACACCTTACCGAATGCTTTTGCCAGATCAAGCAGCCCTGCCGCAGGCGGGCCGCGCCTCTATTTGCGCGAAGACGAGCTCGACCTCGGGGTTTCCTTGATTTTCAAAGCGGGGGATTTGTTGAAGGCGGCTACGCAAGAGCAGCGGCAACAGCACCACGTTTCTTGGGCAGACGTGCGTTGTCTGTGTGAGCTTTTAGGCAATCCCCTGCCCGTTTTGAAACTTGCGGCAGAACTGGGACTGAGCAAGCAAGCGATGCTGAAGACGCTGGATGGGTTAGAATCACGCGCTTGGTTGAGCCGCACGGAAGATTCGCGCGATGGACGGCGCAAGATTGTCCATCTCACTGCTCAAGGTGCGTCCGTCGCAACTGAATTCGCTTTAGCTATGCGCACCCTTTTGGCTGGTGCCTACCGTGTTGCAGGCAGTGAGGCCGTGACCGGGTGTGACAAAGTCCTCTCAACCCTCACAGAATCGTCCGCCGGGCCAGCCGCATCAGCGCCTACTGGTGCCGCTTTAGCCCCCAAACCCAATAGAGCCCCCTAATGGCCCTTCGTGCCCAAACCGACTTTCCAGCCCACCTTCTTGTCGTCGATGATGATGATCGCATTCGCAGCCTCTTGAAGCGCTATCTCAGTGGACTTGGCTATTCGGTGACGGAAGCCTCCGATGCCGCCAGGGCCCGCAAGCTGATGGATGCCTTGATGTTTGATCTGGTCATCTTGGATGTGATGATGCCGGGCGAGGATGGCGTTTCGCTGACCCGTTCGGTGCGGGGTGAGCGCGACACGCCCATCATTCTTTTGACGGCCCTAGGCGATCCCAGCCACCGAATTGAGGGCCTCACGGCGGGTGCCGACGATTACCTCGGCAAGCCCTTTGAGCCAGAAGAATTGGCTTTGCGCGTTGCCGCAATCCTAAAGCGTGCCCGCCCTGCTCCTGCCGCCGACGTGTTGCTGTTAGGGTCTGTCACTTGGAACACCACCAAAGGCGAGTTGCGCCGAGATGGGGCTTTGGTGCGTTTGACCGATGCTGAACGCGATCTGCTGGCAGTCTTGGCAGCCAGACCAGGTGCCACCATCACACGGGAAGAATTGGCGCGCAAAGCAGGGTTGACGGTCGAGCGATCCATTGATGTGCAAGTCACCCGCCTGCGGCGCAAATTGGAAGATGATCCGGCAGAGCCGCATTATCTGCAGACGGTTCGTGGGCTTGGCTATCGGTTGATGCATGATGCGTAAGACTGTTTTGCGGCGAGGCCTTTTGCGATGGACCTAAAGGCGCTGATCCCGCGCGGGCTTTTTGCCCGCTCGCTCCTTATCATCGTCTTGCCAGTGGCGATCATGCAAATGGTCGTGACCTATTTGTTCTTTGATTTGCATTGGGAACAGGTAAGCCGGCGGTTGAGTGAAGGGGCAGCGGGCGATGTTGCCCTCGTCACCCAACTTTACGCGGATAATCCCACCTCAGAAAACTTGGCGGCCATTACCAATTATGCGCGGGCAGACTTGCGCCTCTCGGTTGCTCTCCAGAAGCAGGCCAAACTGCCAGAACGAGACCGCCTTGCCGTGATACCCGCCTTTGACCGGACCTTGCGGCGGGCTTTGTCCGGGTCATTGCGGCAGAAATTCTGGTTTGATACGACGCGTTATCCCGATTATGTCGACATTCGGGTTGAAGTGCCCGGTGGGGTTTTGCGCTTTCTAGCCTATCGTGACCGGGTTTTTGCTTCCACCGGCGGTATCTTCATTCTGTGGCTTGCCGGCGCGACCATACTTTTGGCCACGGTCTCGGTCCTATTTATTCGCAATCAAGTCCGCCCGATGGAGCGGCTGGCTGATGCCGCCGACCGGTTTGGCAGGGGCGAGAATGTCAGCCTTAAGCCGGCAGGATCAGCGGAAGTTCGCCGCGCGACTTTGGCGTTTTTACAGATGCGCGGGCGCATTCAACGCCATATCGAACAGCGCACCAATCTGCTGGCCGGGGTTAGCCATGATTTGCGAACCCCGCTCACCCGGCTCAAGCTGCAATTGGCCATGATGCGCCCTTCCAGCGATATTGACGAAGCGCGCAAGGATATCGTCGAGATGGAGGGCATGCTGGAGGAATATCTGACCTTCGCTCAAGGCCAGTGGTCAGAAGAGCGTGAGGCTTTGGACCTGGCTGAAATTGCGCGCGCCATTATTCAAGATGTGGCCCGCGCCGGGCGTGAAATCGATGGGGCTGGTCTCGCCGCAAGCCTCCCCACCTCGGGCCGCCCCATTGCTTTAAAGCGCTGCCTCTCCAACCTTGTTGAGAATGCCTTGTCCTTTGGCCCAAAAGTGGCGATCAGTTCGTCGGAAAGCAGCGACGCCATTTATCTTTATGTCGACGATGATGGCCCCGGCATTCCGCCGGAAAGCTATGAAGAAGCGCTCAAGCCGTTTTCGAGGCTCGATCCGGCCCGCAATCAAAATCGCAAAGGCGTCGGGTTGGGGTTAGCGCTTGCCTATGATGCTGCCCGCTCACACGGCGGCAACCTCGTGCTGTCGCGCTCTACGCTTGGGGGTCTTCGGGTGAGTGTTCGTTTGCCGCTTTAGACCGCGTGCGGCGCAGCGAACTCGACTTTAAGAACTCAGCGAGCTTTTCGCCGCGGTCCAACCATTCCTCGCTCTCGCGCAATGTCTGGTCGAGACCTGCCATGGTCTTGGACAGGTCAGCATCATCCTTCAGCCAGAGCGCTTCGATTTTGCGCAAGCGACGGGCGAGCCCCATGACACGGGCGGTGGCCTTCAGGCTGTCGGTTGAAATACCCACCGCCTCTAAAGCCCAAGCCGCGGTGTGAAGCCGCCTTGCGGCGCGGGCAAAGCCTGCTGCAGGTTCTTGGGCATCGGCCTCAAGGATCGAAACCCAAGCCGCACGCTGATCCTGCATCGCATCAAATCGCGCCATCACAACATCAAATAAGCGGTCCCGACTTGGTGCCTCACCTTCGATATCTGCCACAGCTTCCAGCATCGCAAGATCCAACGTTTGGTCGAGGTGTTCTGCCACCGAAAAGCGCGTGATCCCTGCTTCGGCGCAGCCTGATAGGCTTTGTTCTGCTGCTTGGCACAGGCTGAGCAAGCTGACCTCGGCCCATGATTTCTCGGCACACAAGGCGAAAGCAGCTTCGCCCAGAGCTTTAAGGAGCGGTGCGTGCAAGGATGGGTCGCGGTGGGTCATGTGCGCAACATAGGGCGCAAAGGGCCGCGCGGCTACTTGCCCAATTGTCGCGAGCGATGAATCGCTGCTTCAACCGCGCGCCGTACCAAGGTTACAATCCCGCCACCAGCCGTCAAAGCATCTGTTGCGGCGGCGGTTGTGCCTTCCGGGCTCGTCACAGCGCGGCGCAATTCCTGCGGGCTTTGCCCGGTTTGCTCCATCAAAGCTGCCGAGCCGATCACAGTCTGCCAAGCCAATCGCTCAGCCATGGCACGGTCTAGGCCTTCGGCTTCACCCGCTGCCGCCATGGCTTCAGCCAAAAGGAACACATAGGCTGGGCCGGACCCAGACACGGCCGTAACCGCATCCATCTGCTTTTCGCTTTGAAGCTTCTCCACGGTGCCGAGCGGGCGCAGAAGAGAAACCGCCAAAGCCTCCGCTTCAGGGGGCACTGTTGGGCTATTCCAATAAGCCGTCACGCCTTTTCCGATTTGGCCGGGCGTATTTGGCATCGCACGGATGACTTGGCTTGCGGAAAGAACCTCTGTGATCTTGGCTACACCAAGTCCGGCCATGATCGACAAAACCATTGTATGATCTGAAACCAGATGCTTGATGGTCTGTTCGCCCAAACTTGGAAATAATTGGGGTTTAATGCCTAAGACAACACAGTCAAAAGGGGCGCACTCGGCGGGTTCGGGGTTCAAGACCCAGTTTTGTGCAGCGATAGTTTCTGACACTTCCGACAATGGATAAGGTTCAAACACCACTAAATCAAACGTATCGGCCATAGGCACCCATCCGCGCAACATGGCTCCGCCCATCCGGCCACCGCCGACAAGCGCAATTCTCTTTTTCATAAAACTCAAGCCTCTCCGGCAGTCTCAAACAATGCTGCTTGCGCGGCCTCTTCAGGTGTTTTGCCTGCCCAGAGCAAGAAGTTAAATGCAGGATAAAACCGCTCACAGGCTTCTACACCGGCAGCCAGAATGGCCGCCACTTCAGCAGGCTCTGGCGTATCGCGACCGATCAAGGGCACCACCGCGCGCCACGACAGCGCATTATCGTCGGAAGAAAGCTCAAAATGGCCCAACCAAAGTGCTTCATTCAACAAAGCAAGTAAAGACGCAATATCGCCCCGGCGCATGCGTGGGGCCTTCAGGTCAAAGATTAGGCTCAAGGCTAAGGAAGGTGCGTCTTCTCGGGCAATAAAGATCCCATGCAGATCACAATAAGTCATGGAAGCGGCGAAGTGGATTTCTTCGTCTAAACGCTCATAAGCTTTGGAGTCAGCGGCCAGAACGGCTTCAACCGTATCTAGGGTGTCCGCATCTTCGAAAAAATCTTCGTCTCGAAGCGTAAATTGACGGTCCATGGTAACCTCCACGGTGGTTCGCTTACAAACGGCGCACGAATCGCGCACCGCTAGTGGGCATGGTTGGCGGGGAATGGCGCGCGCTGCAAGCGGTGCGCCAGTGCTTTTAGCTGCTTTTGGCCGATTTTTTTGGTGCGGCTGCTTTTGATGCCGCTTTTGCGGGCTTTTCCATCGAAGCCTCGAGCGCATCAAGACGCGCTTTCAGACTATCGGCCTCTGCGCGGGCGGCGGCAGCCAGATCTTTTACGGCGTCAAATTCATCGCGACGCACCAGATCCATGTCCACAACCATGCGCTCCATTTGCGAGCGCCAGAAGGCACGGGCCTCTTCTCCCACGCCTTGGGCTACGCCCGCAGCGCTGGTCGCTATTTTTGAGAATTCGTCGAGGAAAGGATTACGTGTTTGCATAAGCACCTTCTAGCGGGTCTATTCCCGTTGCGCTATGACAAACTTACATCACTTGCGCGAGACCTGTTGCTCTAACACAAGGTGCTTAAGATCGCCTTTGCCGTCACGGTGAAGTTTGTCTTAGCTTTTTCCAAGGCCTTTTAGCGTCGTGCTGTTTTTGTGCGCGGCTGAAGTTGCGAGAGGCTTTGCATATGCCCCCACTCCTTTGCTAAAGACCCTGCATGATCGACATGGCGATTCCGTTTCCCGAACTTTCCCCTTTTGTCTTCCAACTGCCTATGTTTGACCTGTTCGGGTTTGCACTGGGGCCATTTGGCTTGCGTTGGTATGCGCTAGCCTATGTCGCTGGCTTGATCTTGGGTTGGCGGCTGATGGTGGGAATGGTGAAGAAGCCCGGCCTATGGGGTCCAACTTCTCCCCTAGATGAAGAAGATATCGACGACTTCCTATTTTATGCGACCTTAGGTGTGCTGCTTGGCGGCCGTCTTGGCTATGTTTTGTTTTATCGCCCAGAAATGCTGGCTGACCCGATGTCGGTCTTGCGGGTATGGGAAGGCGGCATGAGTTTCCATGGCGGCTTCCTAGGCGTTTGTTTAGCCGTGATCGGAACCGCATTGGGCCGGAAGAAGTCTATTCTCTCGCTAGGCGATACGGTGGCCGTGGTCACCCCGATTGGCTTGTTTTTTGGACGGATGGCGAATTTCATCAATCAGGAGCTTTATGGCCGCGCTGCAGATGTGCCATGGGCCTTCATCTTCCGCACCGACCCAGAAGGGCTGCCACGTCACCCGAGCCAGCTTTATCAAGCAGCGCTGGAAGGCCTCTTGCTCTTTATCGTGTTGCAAGTGGCTGTCGCGCGGTTTGGCATTTTGAAGCGGCCCGGCCAAGCAGCGGGCCTGTTTGTGGCCGGCTATGGCATAGCACGCCTAGTTGGTGAGAAGTTCCGCGAACCTGATGCCGGATTAATCATGGGCCTCACACGCGGTGAATTCTATTCCGTGCCCATGGTTATTGCTGGCATTGCCCTTTTCGTTCTGGGTAGCCTGCGTGCCGGTAAAGCCAAGCCAGAACAAGCAGGCTGAACGCTGTGACCCTGCCAGAGCGCGCGCCGCCTACCGGGCTTGAAACCCGCTTGGCTCGCATGATTGCAGCGTGTGGCCCGATCAGCATTGACGCCTTTATGGCCCAAGCACTTTATGATCCCCAAGCTGGCTATTACGCGACGCAGCAGCCCTTGGGCTCACGCGGGGATTTCACCACTAGCCCTGAGATCAGTCAGATTTTTGGTGAGTTGATTGGGCTGTGGGTCGCACAAAGCTGGCTCGATCTTGGCAGCCCTTCCCCCTTCCACCTGATTGAATTAGGTCCAGGACGGGGCACTTTGATGGCAGATATGCTGCGCGTCTGCACAAGGGTCCCGGGCTTCAAGGCAGCCCTGCGCCTGCATTTGGTGGAAACCAACCCTGCCCTCAGCGAGGCACAGCGCACCGCTCTGGGGGTGGCGCCTGCACACTGGCATGAGACGCTCAACGATGTGCCGGATGGCGATAGCTTTATCATCGCCAATGAATTTCTCGATTGCTTGCCTGTCCGCCAATATGTGCGGGGCGAGCAGGGCTGGCATGAGAAGCTCGTTGGCCTCGATGCGGAGGAAAGGCTTACCTTTGGCCTCGGCCCAGTTATGCCAGAACCGCCCGCTTGCGCCCAGCCCGATGACGGCGTCGGTGCTGTACGAGAAGTAGCACCGGGGCTTCCAAGCCTCGTTGAAACCATCGCCAAGCGCTTGCGCACTGGATGTGGGCGCGCCCTCATCATCGATTATGGAGACGTGAGTGGCCAAGCCGGAGATAGCTTCCAAGCGCTTTACCGCCATCAAAAAATCCACGCCCTCGACCATGTTGGCGAAGCAGACCTGACAGCCCATGTCGATTTTGCTGCCTTGATTTCCTGCGCCAAGGCCTGCGGTCTCGGCACCTCCGGTCCAGCATCCCAGCGCCAATTCCTGCAAAGCCTTGGTATTGAGGCGCGCCGCGATGCCCTCATTCATGCAAACCCCCACTGCGAATCTGACCTGACTCGAAGTGTGGAAAGACTGATTGGAGAAGCGCATATGGGCGGGCTGTTCCATGCTGTGGCCCTTGAGTCTCCCCTCAATGCCGCCGCTGGTCCACCCATTGGACTTTAACCGACCATGTCAGACGTCGCCACAAAGCTTAACCCTACATCGCCAGCCGAAGACGTGATCTTTGAACTCGCCCCTGTGCGATCAGCCATGCTGTCGCAATTGGCAGGGTTTGAGCATGGTTTTTATGGTCGTGTTGGCGGGGTGTCCTCCGGCATTTATGAAAGCTTGAACTCTGGCCCCGGCTCAAACGATGATCCGGCCAATGTAGCAGAAAACCGTCGCCGCATCGCCAGCCACATTGGCGTCTCACCAGACCGCCTTCTGTCAGCCTATCAAGTTCATGGTGCAGACGCCTTGATGGTCGATGGCCCGTTCCAAGGCGAGCGCCCGCAAGTCGACGCATTGGTGACGCGCTGTCCATCGGTTGCCCCATCGGTGCTGACAGCTGATTGCGCGCCGGTTCTATTTGCGGACCCGGCTGCACGCATTGTCGCCGCAGCGCACGCGGGCTGGAAGGGCGCGATTGGCGGCATCTTGGAAGCGACGATTGCCAAGATGGTCAAGCTGGGCGGCTCCCCTGCCCGCATCGTCGCAGCTGTTGGGCCTTGTATCGCACAAGCCAGCTATGAAGTTGGCCCCGAGTTTGTGGCAAATTTCACCCAAGCAGACCCTGCTAACGAGCGCTTCTTCATTCCAGGCAACGATGATCGGTCGCTTTTCGACCTCAAACGCTATTGCGCTGCACGCTTGCGGGCCGCCGGTCTCGGTGCAGTTGACGTGCTGCCACAAGATACATGCGCCGAAGAATCCTACTTCTTTTCGAACCGCCGACGCAATCTTGCAGGCGAAGCCGACTACGGACGAAATTTGTCTGCCATTCGTATCGTCCGATAGCACCACAAAGGCTTGCGCGCGGGGCACGCACTGCTTAATCGACCGCTCAAGCAATCGCGTTGCGCTGTGACTCGGATTGGCGTTTGGACGGGGATCGATCATCATGAAATTGCTTGCAGGCAACGCCAATCAACCCTTGGCATCCTCCATCGCTGATTACCTCGATGTTCCACTCACGCGCGCCCAAGTGCGCCGCTTTGCAGACAATGAGATTTTCGCGACCATTGATGAGAATGTGCGTGGCGAGGACGTCTTCATCATCCAGTCGACCAGCGCACCAGCCAACGACCATTTGATGGAATTGCTGATCTGCATGGACGCACTGCGCCGCGCCTCTGCCCGCCGCATCACTGCCGTCCTGCCTTATTTCGGCTATGCTCGTCAGGACCGTAAAACCGGTGGCCGGACGCCCATTTCCGCGAAGTTGGTCGCCAATCTGGTTACCACAGCTGGTGCGGATCGCGTCCTGACCATGGAGTTGCATGCAGGGCAAATCCAAGGCTTCTTTGATATCCCGACCGACAATCTCTTCATCACCAATACGATGGAGCAAGATATTCGTCGCAACTATAAGACAGATGATTTGATGATCGTCTCCCCAGACGTTGGCGGTGTGGTGCGGGCGCGCGCCCTAGCTAATCGCCTCGGTGCCGACCTCGCCATCGTCGACAAGCGCCGCGAACGGGCGGGCGAGAGCGAAGTGATGAACATCATTGGCGACGTATCCGGTCGGGCCTGCATCTTGTTCGATGACATTGTCGATTCGGCCGGCACCTTGTGCAATGCGGCCGAGGCCATGATGAACAAAGGGGCGGCCTCGGTTTCCGCTTATGTGGCCCATGGCGTCATGTCGGGTAGAGCGTTTGACCGCGTCGACGCGTCAGCCCTGAAAGAATTGGTCGTGTCGAACTCCATTGATCATGGCGATAAATTTTCTAAATCGAGCAAAGTGCGCTGCGTCTCCGTCGCGCCTCTGATTGGGGAAGCCATTCGCCGCATCGCGAATGAAGAAAGCGTCTCGAAGCTGTTTGATTGAGGGCTTCAAGATCAATAGCTAACCAAAAAGCTAAGGCGGCCCGCTGGGAGCCGCCTTTTTCTTTGCGCGAAGCGTCGCGTAACTCACAAAATTCCCACCGGCAGGCCCAAAGGCCTGCCGATAGGGCTTTTGTTGTGTTATTCAGCCATCGCTGCTTCAAGGTTCTCGGCGACTTTCTTCAAGAAGCCTTCGGTGGAGAGCCAGGATTGCTCATCACCGACCAACAAAGCCAAGTCCTTGGTCATATAGCCATCTTCAACCGTGGCGATGACGACTTCTTCCATCTTGGTGGCGAACTTCATCAGTTCGGCATTGTCATCAAGCTTTGCACGGTGGGCGAGGCCACGGGTCCAAGCAAAGATTGAGGCGATGGAGTTGGTGGAGGTTTGCTCACCGCGCTGATGCTGGCGATAGTGACGGGTCACGGTGCCGTGGGCGGCTTCTGATTCCAGAACTTTGCCATCTGGCGTCATCAGAACCGAGGTCATCAAGCCCAAAGAGCCAAAGCCTTGTGCAACCGTGTCAGACTGAACGTCGCCGTCGTAATTCTTACAGGCCCACACAAAGCCGCCCGACCATTTCATGGCCGAAGCCACCATGTCGTCGATCAAGCGGTGCTCATAAACCAGACCCAATTCCTTAAATTGGGCCGCATAATCAGCGTCGAACACTTCTTGGAAGATGTCCTTGAAGCTGCCATCATAGGCTTTCAAGATGGTGTTCTTTGTCGACAGATAGACAGGGTATCTGCGGGCCAAACCAAAGGCGAAGCTGGCATGGGCAAAGTCGCGGATCGAGTCGTCGAGGTTGTACATGGCCATAGCCACGCCAGAGCCCGGGTAATCAAACACTTCATGCTCAATCACTTGGCCATCTTCACCAACAAATTTGATTGTGAGCTTGCCAGGGCCTGGAACTTTAAAGTCGGTGGCTTTGTACTGGTCAGCAAAAGCATGACGGCCAATGATGATTGGCTTGGTCCAACCTGGAACCAGACGCGGTACGTTGGTGCAGATGATCGGCTCACGGAACACCACACCGCCCAGAATGTTGCGGATCGTGCCGTTGGGTGACTTCCACATCTTCTTCAGCTTGAACTCTTCAACGCGCGCTTCATCCGGGGTGATGGTGGCGCATTTGATGCCGACGCCGTGCTTTTGGATGGCCTTAGCCGCATCGATGGTGACTTGGTCGTCGGTCGCGTCGCGGTTCTCGATCGAGAGGTCATAATACTCAATCTCTAGGTCGAGATAAGGCGTGATCAGGAAGTCTTTGATCATCTGCCAGATGATGCGGGTCATTTCGTCGCCATCAAGATCGACAACTGGATTAGCAACTTTAATCTTCGCCATGTTTTTCCCCTATTGGTCCACGCACGCCGCGGCCTGTAAGTGATATGTCCGCAAATCGGTTGGGTGGGCTATAGCACCTCCAGCGATGTGGAAAAGACGTCTTCAACAAGAGTGACAGCGACAAGATGCGCAAAGATGCAGAACCGGCCCCCGCACCAACGGCTTGGGCCCCGCCAAAGCCCGTTTTTGACGGCTCCCGCCCGGTAGGTGTAGGCCCCAATGGGCCGCTGTCGAAAGCTGAACAAGCCGCCCTACCCGGCTGGGGCGAGGCACCCGCCATTTGCCTCGTCCATCCGCAAATGGGCGAGAATATTGGTGCGACGGCGCGGGCTATGGCCAATTTTGGCTTTTCAGAGCTGATTCTGGTTAAGCCACGCGATGTCTGGCCCAATCCAAAGGCTTGGGCATTAGCCAGTGGCGCAGAATGGCCCTTAGAGAGCGCGCATGTGGTTGAAACAGCTGAAGAAGCGCTCGCAGAGAAAACCTTTGTGATCGCAACAACCGGCACGCCCCGCCAACTCGACAAGCCGCTCATCGGACCGCGCGAAGCCGTCGCCCGCATGCGCGAAGCCATGCGCGCTGGCGAAAAGCCGGTGATCTTGTTCGGGTCTGAGCGTTCGGGATTAGACAATGATTTGATCATTGGGGCGGACCTGTTGGTGACGTTTCCCGTCGATGGCCGCTTCCCCAGCTTGAACCTCGCCCAATCGGTAGCCTGTTTTTGTTATGAATGGGCGAGTGGGTCGGAGGCAGACGGCGCTCCCCCCGGTTGGACCATTGAAGAAAAGCCCACCGCCCCGCGCGCAGCCTTTGAAAGCTTTTTTGAGCATTGGGTTGCCGATTTAGACGAGACCCGCTTTTTCTGGCCGGAGGACCGCAAAGGCACGATGGTGGAAACCATGCGCAACGCCTTTGTGCGGGGCCGCTTCACCATGAATGAGATCAGTCTGATCCGAGGGGCGCTGCGGTCCTTGGCCGGTGGACCACGCCGTCGGGCGCTAGAGACCGATGCCGCCGTGCAGCGCGCCAAGCTGGAAGCGTGGGTCAAGGCGCGCCGCGATTGTGATCAGCTAGGTTGCCTCGAGCTTCAAACAGAGACAGCCAAAATTGGCCCCGGCCCTATCGAAGCTGACTATGTCCGCACTGTTTTTGACGCCGATGATGGCGTCGTCATCGTGCGCGATGGTCTTGGCCAGCTCGGCGCTTGGATGGTGAAGCTATCCAAAGGGCGCATCAAAGCCGCGACGTATCAGGCCTTCGCCGCAACCGAAAAAGCCGACGCGCGTTAAGCTTTCGCCTTTCCAGCCATAAAGCTTGGAATATTTGCGCGCAGCCAGTTACGGGCGGGCTTTTCAACCAGTGCATGGGCAATCGCGGCGGCGACAATGCTTGCCAAGACGCCTCCAACGCCAATGACCAAGGCAAGTGTGCCCTTAGGCTCTCCGATCACGCGCTCAACAATCTGATAAAGCGCAATATCGACGGGGAGATGGACCATATAAGCCGCAAACGAAATCTCCCCCAAGTAGACCCAAGTCTTGGACGCCAATAGCGGGGCTTGGTTTGTTTTCGAGGTCTCTGCCAGAAAGAACACGAGTCCAGCAAGGCCCGGCCAAATCCAATAGGAAGGCCACCCCCAAGCCGCAGCCATTGCTACCCAAATGGCGCTGATGGCCACACCGAGGCCCGCCAGACCCCTCGGCAAGCTCAAGTTTCGTCCCAAAAGCCATAAGGCGATCCCCATACCAAAGGACGGTATGATGCGAACAATGCCGCCCTGCCAGGTCATGTTCATCAGCTCGATCGTGTAGTGGCCCATCCACGCGACGAAAGCGGCGAACACCACCGCCATCACCACGACGCCGATTAAAGGCCGCTTCGCAAATAATGCTGCAAGGCCAAAGCTGATCGGGAAAGTCAGATAAGCAAACCATTCTGCTGAAATCGACCAAGAAGGGAAATTCCAGCCATCAGAAGCCACCAAGCCCCACGCATGCAACAAGGCGAGATGATAGGGGATTTGCTCAACCACGAAGGCAGACGCCTTGAAACTAGCCCCCATCAAGGAACCTGCGGCCCAAATGGCAACCATCGCGACTAAACAGATCAGATGTAGCGGGTAAATTCGTGCCAAGCGCGCCCAGACAAAGCTGCGCCAGGAAAACGTTTTCGCTTCGACCTGCGGGCCGTAGACATGGGCTAAAACAAATCCGGATAAGATGAAGAATAGATCGACGCCATAATTGCCAGCTTGGACAATACCGATTGAGTCGCGCGGTCCTAGGTCAAAGCGTTCCCAGAAAAAATAGATCAAAAGCCAAAATGCGGCAACAAAGCGCAAACCGGTAAGTGGGCGTATATCGGCTGGATAGAGCATGTTGGACCTAGTTTCTGGATTTATATTCAAACATTATCCGACTAACCTTGTTACTTTGATAAGATCAGCGTGGCGCGCAGCGTTTTAGAGCCGTTTGATAGGTCGTTGCGCGTTTCGCTCGACTTTACGTGCAATTCCTGCAATCACAGCCTCGAACACAAGGCCGCCCGTGAGGGCTGCGAGGCGCATGAACGATGACATTTGATCCAAGCGACGATTCCCCGCGCAAAAAAAACGCGCAAGATGCCAAGCCTTGGCTGCGCAAAGCCGACCCTGAAGCCACCCCACTGCCTGCTGATTCCGCTGTCGAGCGCCCCGGTGAACGGATCGCGAAAGCTTTGGCGCGCGCGGGGCTATGCTCGCGCCGGGAAGCGGAGCGTTGGATTGAGGAAGGTCGGATCAGCGTCAATGGCGTGGTGCTGGAAAGCCCAGCCTTTAACGTCACGGCACAAGATCGTATCGCCGTGGATGGCCGCCCTGTCGACAGTCCAGAACCAACACGCCTGTGGCGCTATCACAAACCAGATGGCTTGGTGACCACCCATAAGGACCCGCAAGGCCGGGAAACGGTGTTTGACCATTTGCCAGAAGACTTGCCGCGCGTGATTTCAGTTGGACGATTGGATTTAAGCTCTGAAGGGCTGCTCTTGTTGACCAATGATGGCGGCTTGGCTCGGTCATTGGAACTGCCCTCAACCGGTTGGCTTCGGCGTTATCGGGTCCGTGCATTTGGTCGGGTCAGCCAAGAAGAACTGGCGCAGTTAGCAGATGGCATCACAGTTGACGGCATCACATATGGGCCGATGGAGGCGATCCTTGATCGGGCAGAGACCGCCAATGCGTGGATCACCGTCTCGATCCGCGAAGGCAAAAACCGCGAAGTGCGGCGCGTTCTCGAGGCCATTGGATTAAAGGTAAACCGCCTGATCCGCGTCTCCTATGGCCCGTTCCAATTGGGCAAAATGCCGCCGGGCAGTGTGGAAGAAGTGGCCCCTTCAGCTTTGAAGGAAATGTTGGGCGCCCTTATGCCAGACTTGCCACAACGCTTTTCAAGCCGGCCAGCGCGGGTGCCGCGCCCAGAGCTTGAGGCCGCTCCTGTCAAAACAGGTCGTCGAGGCCCGAAACCACCGCCAAAGTCCGCTAAGACCCGCGTTAGTCTGCTCGAAGAAGAGACGATGCGTCGCGAGGCAGGCAAAGCCAAAAGTCGTGCGGCTCATGCGGGCGCAGGCACACCTGCGGCAAAAGGGAAATCAGAGTGGGCGGGGAAGCCCAAAGTTGGCTTCAAAAAGCCCTCTGACACCGGACCCACTTCAAAGGGCAAGCCTCAAGCAGCACCTTGGCGGGCGGGCGACGGGCCAAAACGCGCCCAAGCTTCCACAAAACCAAGAAAACCCAGCAGATAGAGGGCATAGGCAAATCCTTGCATCAGGTCCATCTCCGCCGGATTGCCGCCAACAATCGTGCCAAGTAGCAAGGCACTCATGAAATTATTGGCAATGTGCCCTCCAATAGCAGCCTCTAATCCGTTTAGTCGCCATGCGGAATAGCCAAAAGCGGAGCCCATGAAGAACGTCACCACATAGGTTGCCCAACCGGGATGGCCGATGTGGAGGATCGAGAAGATCACAGCGGTCACCAAAACCGCGACCAAGCCATGAGCAATGAAGCGCTGCACATGCTGCAATAGCCAGCCGCGAATATAGACCTCTTCAAAAGTCGATTGCACAAACGTTCCTGCGAGATAGACGGCAGCCAAAAGCAGCCAGTCACTTGGCGAAAACTGCGCCATTCGCGCCTCAAATGGTCCCATGCTTTCCTGATCAAAGGCCGCTGAAGTCACATAACTCAAGAACACAACCGCAAAAGCGGCGCTAATGGCCAAAGGCCAACGAAACTTAGCTGCACCGGTAAACAAGGTTTTGATCGGCTCGCGCTCGACAAATTTCCGCCATGCTACCAACGCAAGGAAAGCTGGCGCAAACCCGCCAACCATCAAGGCAAGAGCGCCCTTGGCTTCGTCAGTTGCAGCGAACATAGGATTTTTGGTCAAGAGCATCTTCTGCAAGGGTTCATAAAACAAAACCAAGATGGCGATACTCAATTGCCAAACCAAAAAGATCCCAACGCCGCCGGCGATGGTTCGCCACGTCTTAGACCGGTTCCCACGCATCACTTGCAAAAAATGATCAGCCTGCTGGGGAATGGCCGGGGAACTTTCAAGCATCAAACAACTCCTGCGGCGAGCCTATGGGCTCGGACGGCACGTCAATCTTAGTGGGTCGCACCACCCGTGCCAAGGCCACACAATCGACCCGCACAGCCCCTGCGCGCCGCAAGGCTGCCGTGCAGGCTTGCAGCGTTGCCCCTGTCGTCATCACATCATCAACAAGCACAAAGGACTGTCCTTTGACGGGCTGAGCAACGTGAAATGCCCCTGTGACATTGCGTTTTCGGCCGCTGGCGGAGAGGCCGTTTTGACTGGGCGTCGCGCGTTTGCGCTGCAGGAGCAGCGGATTGTAAGGTCGACCAAACCTTTTGGCTAAAGCAGCCGCCAGCCAGCCAGCCTGATTATAGCCCCGCTGCCACAGCCGTGACCAATGCAAAGGCACCGGTAAGATTTGATCAGCTTCAGTCACAAAAGGGGCAGCTTCCAACATCCAACCGGAAAACGCCCGCAAGCCATCCTTACGACCCCCATGCTTGAGATTAAGCACCAATGGCTTGGATAGATCGTCATAAGCTAAGGCTGCGCGTGCCCGGCCATAGAGCGGCGGCTGCGCCAAACAGACTGGGCACAAAATATCCGGGCTGGTTGCTTCAGCAATCGGAAATCCACACCGCATACATCCAGGCCCGTAGAGAAAATCCAGCGCGCGCCAGAGGTCTGCCTCCATCGTGCCAAGGCAGTCGACACGTGCGTCTGAAAGCAGCGAACGAGGTGGCCAAATCAAATCAGCAAGTGTAATTCCGAAGCGGCAAGGCCTTTGAGATCGCGGCGTCATATCTCTACCTGTGGTTAATTTCTTAGAAATAGCGCAAAATCCCTCACCATGGAAAGCCCTAACCCAACCCTGCTGTTTGATCGGAAGCTTTTAGCAATCCGGCGAAACCACGCCGCCAAAGGGTTTGGTGCGGTTTCATTCTTAAAGGATCGCGCGGTCGACGATGTTTGTGAGCGGCTGGACTTTATCAATCGTCGGTTTGAACAGGCCCTAGACATCGGCTCCCAAGGCGGGTTTTTGGCAGCGGCTATCGCCCGACACGGTAATTTGCTCGACAAGATTGGGTCATTAGCCGAATGCGATTTAAGCCCTGTTATGCTGGCCCAAGGTGGCGGAGCAGCTTTTGTGGCCGACGAAGATCATATGCCGTTAGCGCCCTTAAGTTTGGACCTAATTGTCTCAACGCTCGGCCTGCATTGGGTGAATGATGTGCCAGGCTTCTTGGCGCAAGCCCGCCTTGCTCTTCGCCCGAATGGCTTGTTGTTATTGACCTTTTTGGGTGGGCGCACCCTGCAAGAATTACGTGCCTGTTTGGCGCAGGCAGAAACGGAAGCCTATGGCGAAGCTTCAGCGCGCGTTTCGCCTTTTGCTGATGCCCAAGATGGCGCGCAATTGTTACAGCGGGCGGGCTTTGCCCTGCCTGTCGCCGACAGCGATGTGGTGACCGCGCGTTATGCGAGCCTATTTGGCCTTCTCCGCGATTTAAAGGCCATGGGAGAGACAGCCGCCTTTCACCAAAAAGCACCGCGTAAGCTGACCCGGACTATCATCGCGCGCGCAGCTGATCTTTATCAGGCCAATCATGGCGATGCGGATGGAAAAGTTCGCGCGACGTTTGAGTTGATTACTTTGACCGGCTGGGCCCCACATGAAAGCCAGCAAAAGCCCCTGCCACGCGGAAGTGCAAAAATGCGGCTTGCGGATGCTTTAGGAACCCGCGAAATCCCAACTGGCGAAAAGCCGATTGTCTAGCGACCCATCGCCGCAACGATTTGATTGGTAATCCGATCATACATGCCGTTGGTGTTGCCGCCGACCACTTGCATGGCTGGAATCATCACGATCACCATCAGGGCTGCAATCAGACCATATTCTATGGCGGTGGCGCCGCGCTCATCTTTTAGCGTTTTGAAAATCACGACAAGCGCCTCTGTTCTAGATGCTCACGTAGAATTGAAACCAGCGGGATATCGGCTTCTGGCATGGAATAGCGGTCTAAATCCTGCGGTTGGACCCACGCTAAATTCTGCCCTTCTTGGCCTTTCGGCTCTCCCCGCCAGTGCTGCGCTGTCCATAACGGCATCAGCAGATGGAAATCGGGATAGGCATGAGATGCAAAAGTCAGCGGCTTGAGGTCTTTAGGATCGACGTCTAGGCCCAGCTCTTCCGCCAATTCACGACACAAAGCGGCTTCTGGATTTTCGCCAGATTCAATCTTGCCACCTGGAAACTCCCAGAGCCCAGCAAGACTTTTTCCCTGTGGTCGTTGTGCTAACAACACGGCACCGTCCCCATTAATCAAAGCCGCTGCCGCTACCAATAGAAGTCGCATCAGGCCCTACCCAGTCCCTACATAAACCACAAATATTAAATAATCTCGATTCTTTAACGATAAATTCAATCCAATTAGGATCGGTAATCGCCATTGATACGGATATACCCGTGGGTTAGATCACAGGTCCAGACTTTTGCCTGGCCGCTCCCCAGACCTACGTCCACAAGAATATCAATGAGTTGACCGCG
>Ga0247832_1001525_pt1 | contig 40059 bp, 47 predicted proteins | sample LaCruzMarch2015__10_FD_192407 | JGI IMG/M metagenome (GOLD analysis project Ga0247832, IMG submission 192407) | Freshwater microbial communities from meromictic Lake La Cruz, Castile-La Mancha, Spain - LaCruzMarch2015_4m | ecosystem: Environmental > Aquatic > Freshwater > Lake | place: Spain... | reverse complement strand
TGGGGGTCAGTAACGGTGCTGTGACCATGAAGATGATCAGCAGCACCAACATCACGTCAATGAACGGCACCATGTTGATGTCGCTCATGTTGCGGCGGGCGCCTCGGTTACGCATGGATCCAGTGGCCATGTTGCCTGCCTCGCTCAGCGGCCAGCGGCGGCTTGGGCGCCGACGTTGCGTTGCAAGATGTTGGAGAACTCTTCAATGAAGGTTTCGAGCTTGTTGGCCACCCGGTCTATGTCGCGAGAGAAGCGGTTGTAGGCCAACACCGCCGGAATCGCAGCAAACAAACCGATGGCGGTGGCGACCAAAGCTTCGGCAATGCCAGGAGCGACTTTGGCCAAGGTGACTTGTTGCAAGGAGGCCAAACCGGTGAATGCGTGCATGATGCCCCAGACGGTGCCAAACAAGCCGACATAGGGCGATACCGAACCGACAGAGGCCAGCATGGACAGATTGGATTCAATCTCATCCATCTCGCGCTGCAAACTTGCGCGCATGGCGCGGCGCGCACCATCCATCAGCAAACCACTGTCACTGATGCGTCGCTCGCGCAGTTTTTGGTATTCGCGCATGCCGCTGGCAAAAATGCGTTCCATCGGGCCTGCGAGCTTGGCGTTTTGCTGGGCAGCGGCAAACAATTCGTTGAGGCTTTTGCCCGACCAAAATTCACGCTCAAAGTCTTCGTTGAGGTTCTTGACCTCAGACAAGGACAGGATTTTGCGAAAAATAGCAGCCCAACTCAATACCGATACCAACATCAGAATCAGCACCACCGCTTGCACCACCCAACTTGCGTTGAGTAACAGGTGGATGATTGAAAAGTCGTTCATGACAGAAGCTCCAAGATTGAGGTGGGAATCCGTTCGGGTTTCAAGCTGGCCGCCTGAACCCAACCAATGCGTATCGTGCCTTCACACAACAGGCTTGAACTGCTGTTGTCTTCCCGTCGCCAGGCCTGCTGGGCAATCACCAGGCTGGCGCGGCCCTTGTCTTGCAGTTGGGCACTCACCTGTAACAAGTCGTCGAGCTGGGCAGGACGATGGTATTTCAATTGGGTCTCGCTCACAACGAACATGCCACCGGTTTCGTCCTTCAGGCGTTGCTGTTGCAAACCCAGGTGGCGCAGCCATTCGGTGCGGGCGCGTTCGAAAAACTTGAGGTAATTGGCGTAGAAAACAATGCCGCCGGCATCGGTGTCTTCCCAATAGACACGCACAGGGAATTCAAAACTCATGCAGCCTCCAACAACTCGCGCAGTCGCTGCGCCGCGGTGTCCAAATCCTGCAATGCGCTGGCCGTGGAAAAGCGCACATGGTCACCTGGGGCGTGCACACCGAAATCACGTCCTGGGGTGATGGCCACATGGGCATGCCGCATGACATGCTCGGCAAACGCCCAACTGTCGCTCAAGCCCAACCGCTTGCAGGCTGCGCGGCAATCGGCCCAGGCGTAAAACGCCCCGTCAGGCATCACCGGCACCTTCAGGCCCATGGCGTTGAGTTGGGGGATGAAATGGTCACGCCTGGCCTTGAAGGAGGTGCGGCGTTCTTCATACAGGGCCAAGCTGTCGGTTTCAAAGCAGGCCAGGGCGGCGTGTTGGGCCACACTGCTCGCGCAAATGAACAGGTTTTGCGCCATGCGCTCGATCACCGGCACCAAGGCGTCGGGAACCACCAACCAGCCCAAGCGCCAACCGGTCATGTTGAAGTATTTGGAAAAACTGTTGATGCTGATGATCTGGTCGTCGATGGCCAATGCGGTTTGACCATAGGCGCTTTCATAACTGAGGCCAAGGTAAATTTCGTCCACCAAAGTGATGCCACCGCGCTGCCTGACCAGGTGGTGGATGCGGGCCAGTTCAGCCGCGGCCACCGAGGTGCCCGTGGGGTTGGATGGCGAGGCCAGCAACACGCCACGGGTTTGGGGCTGCCAATGGGCTTGCACCTGGTCGGCGGTGAGTTGAAAACGCTGCTCGGGGCCGGCGGTCAGAAGCACGGCGCGGCCTTCCGCCGCGCTCACAAAGTGGCGGTTGCAGGGGTAGCTCGGGTCGGGCATGAGCACTTCGTCACCGGCTTCAATCAAGGCCAAGCAGGCCAATTGCAAGGCCGCTGACGCGCCAGCGGTCACCACGATGCGGCGCGCTGGCACGTTCACCCCAAACCGCGAGGCGTACCAAGCACTGATGCGCTCTCGCAGTGTTTCCAGCCCCAGCGCGTTGGTGTATTGGGTGCAGCCATCGTGAATGGCTTTGTCGGCGGCGGCTTGCACCAGGGGCGGGGCGGTGAAATCGGGCTCGCCGATATTCAAAAACACCATGGGTTTGTCGCTGCCTTGCGCATCCAAGGCCACGGCTTGCGCGGCTTTGGCCATTTCCATCACGTAAAAAGGTTGGATGCGCTGGGCGCGTTGGGTCACACGCATGGGCGTTTCATTCAGCTGCCAGATTGGCCGGGGTGGTCTGCGGGTTTTTCGCTGCCTGGTCAGCTTGTACTTCAAGGGCGCGCAGTTGTGGCGCCAAGCCGTTGAGCACCGCGTTCACGTATTTGTGACCGTCGGTGCCGCCAAACGATTTCGCCAATTCAATGCATTCATTGATCACCACGCGCCAAGGGATTTCAAGGCAGTGCTTCATCTCGTAAGCACCGATCCACAACACCGCGTGTTCGATCGGCGAGATTTCTGCCAACTTGCGGTCGAGCAAGGGCAGGATCAAGGCGTCGAGTTCGAGGGCTTGATCCGCACAGCCGTGCAGCAGGGCATCGAAGTGCACCGTGTCGGCTTTGTTGAACCCACTCAGTTCACGGGTGAACGCGTCCACATCGTCAGCCGGATTTTTGCCCACCAGCACTTGGTACAGGGCCTGCAGCGCAAAGCCGCGTGCTTTGGTGCGGGCCGCTCGTGCGCTGGCGCGACGCATGTCGCTGGTTCTGGCGGTGGCTACAGGGGTATCGTGTTCGCTCATGACAGGCTTTTCAGTAACAAAGCCATTTCAACCGCCACCCGCGCGGCATCTCGGCCTTTGTCGGTTTGACGGGCAATGGCTTGTGCTTCGTTTTCAGTGGTGAGGATGGTGTTGGCAATCGGCAAGCCATGGTCCAAGGCCAGCTGTGTGATGGCCGAGCCAGACTCGTTGGCCACCAGTTCGAAATGGTAGGTTTCACCACGGATGATGCAGCCCAGCGCGATCAGTGCATCGAAATGTTGGCTTTGCGCCATGGCTTGCAGGGCCACAGGTACTTCCAATGCGCCAGGCACTTGCACATGGGTGATGTGCTCAGCCGACACGTGCAAGGCATGCAGTTCATCGGTACAGGCCTTGGCCAGGGCGTTGGTGATGCTGGGGTTAAAGCGTGCTTGAACAATACCGATGCGCAATGCGCTGCCGTCCATGTCTGTTCGGGTCGCGCTCAGGTCGGGGTGGTGCATGTCATTCCTTGGAGACGTAGCCGGTGATTTCCAAGCCGTAGCCGGTCATGCTGGGCATGCGCCGGGGGTTGCCCATGAGGCGCATTTTGCTCACACCACAGTCGCGCAAAATTTGCGCGCCCACGCCGTAGCTGCGCAAATCCATGCGACCGCGTTCAGGGCCGTGCGCAGAACGGGCCGTGCCATCGAACTGGGCCAGCAATTGTTCGCCGCTTTCGCCGCAATTGAGCAAGACCACCACGCCCGAGCCTTCTTTGGCGATGCGTTGCAAAGTGGCATCCAAGCCCCAAGAATGCATGACCCGCTGTGGCTCTAGGGCGTCGAGCACCGACAAGGGCTCGTGTACACGTGCCAACACTTCTTGTGACGCCTCCCAGTGACCCTTGACCAGCGCCAGGTGTACGTCGCCACTGGTTATGTCTTTGTAGGCGTTGGCGGTAAATTCGCCATGAGCTGTCAGCAGGGGGCGTGCGCCCACTTTGTAGACCAAAGACTCGTTTTTGCTGCGGTAGGCGATCAGGTCGGCGATGGTGCCGATCTTCAAGCCGTGGGTTGCGGCAAAGATTTGCAGGTCTGGCAAGCGCGCCATGCTGCCGTCGTCTTTCATGATTTCGCAAATCACCGAGGAGGGCGAGCAGCCCGCCATGGCGGCCAAATCGCAGCCTGCCTCGGTATGACCGGCGCGCATCAGCACCCCACCCTTGACCGCTTGCAGGGGAAACACATGGCCGGGTTGCAACAGGTCGCTGGCTTGGGTGTCTTTGGCCACCGCTACTTCGATGGTGCGGGCCCGGTCAGCGGCTGAGATGCCGGTGGTCACGCCCACGGCGGCTTCGATCGACACGGTGAAGGCGGTGCTGAAGACCGTGCCGTTTTGCGCGGCCATGGGTGGGAGTTTCAAAAACTCGCAGCGCTCGCGGGTGAGGGTGAGGCAAATCAGGCCTCGGCCAAAACGGGCCATGAAGTTGATCGCCTCAGGGGTCACATGGTCAGAGGCCAAGACCAAATCGCCTTCGTTCTCGCGGTCTTCCTCGTCCACCAAGATGACCATGCGGCCCGCTTTCATCTCGGCCACGATGTCTTCGACCGGCGAAATACCAACAAGCGGGGTGGCGTTGGCTGCGATGGTCATCAGGAGGCTTTCAAAAGGGGTTGACCGGCTTGGGGTGCCAAGCTCAACATGCGCTCGACATACCGCGCCACGGTGTCAATTTCCAGATTTACGACGCTGCCGGGTTTCAGGCTGCCCAATGCGGTGTTTTGCACGGTGTGTGGGATCAGGTTGATGTCGACCAAGCAAGCTGTCGAGGTGTCAGTGACCTGGTTGACCGTGAGGCTCACGCCATTGACCGTGATCGAGCCTTTGTAGGCCAGGTACTTGGCTAAGGCGGGTGGGGCCGAGACTTGCAGCAACCAACTCTCACCGATTTGGTGAAACTGGTTGACGCTGCCCACACCGTCCACATGGCCGGAGACGATATGCCCGCCCAAGCGGTCATGAGGGCGCAGGGCTTTTTCCAGGTTCAGAGGGGTGCCGACTTGGTTGAGTTCGGCGGTCTTGCCCAGGGATTCGGCAGAAATGTCGATGGAAAAGTGATTTTGAGCGGCATCAAAAGCAATGACCGTCATGCAAGCACCGTTGAGGGCGATGCTGTCACCCAGACCGACATCGTCCAGGTAATGCGCAGGTGTGCTGATCTCAAGGCGTTTGCCATGATCCAAAGAGCGACCCAGGTCGTGGACGGCGGCGATGCGCCCCACGCCGGTGATGATGCCGGTGAACATGAAGGTATTTTCGCAGATCAGCGCAGGGGTCGCGCCAGAAGCCGTAAATCAGGCCCCATGGCGGTGTGGCTGATCAACACCCAAGGCTGTTTTTGGTCCAGCGAATTCAAAGCGGGCAGGGCGGCCATGGGCTGGCCCGGCCCAAGCAACACAGGTGCCAGATAGACCAACAGTTCATCCACCAGACCTGCATTCAAGAGTGAGCCGTTGAGTTTGTGACCTGCCTCGATATGTACCTCGTTGTAAGCCCGTTGGCCCATGTCTCTCACCATGGCCTGCAGGTCCACTTTGTCGCCAGGTCCAGACAGGCAGACCAGGCTCGCGCCTTTGGCTTGCAAGGCGGCTTCTTGGTCGGGGTGACGCTCTGCGTGGTAGATGACCACTTGGCGTTTGATGTCCCACAACCGGGCATCCAAGGGCGTTTGCAAGCGCGAATCGACCAACAGCAAATCGGGCTGGCGAGGGGTTTGAACCCCGCGCACATTCAGCAAAGGGTTGTCCTCCAACACCGTGCCGATGCCGGTCAAGACCGCGCAGGCCCGGGCCCGCCAATGATGACCATCCAAGCGAGCAGCTTCTCCGGTGATCCATTGGCTTTGCCCGTTGGGCAGCGCGGTTTGGCCATCCAGCGATTGGGCGGATTTCATGCGCAGCCAAGGTGTGCCCTGTTGCATGCGCTTGAAAAACCCCAAGTTGATGGCTTGGCTTTGTTCGGACAACAAACCCAAGGCCACTTGCACCCCTGCTGCCCGCAACTTGGCCAGTCCTTGGCCCGCGACTTGTGGGTTGGGGTCTTCGATGCTGGCCACCACGCGGGCTATCCCAGCACTGATCAATGCGTCACAACATGGACCTGTACGGCCTTGGTGACTGCAGGGCTCCAAGGTCACATAGGCGGTCGCCCCCCGCACGTTGTGGCCAGCGGTGTGTGCGTCGCGCAAGGCCATCACCTCGGCATGCGCTTGTCCTGCGGCTTGCGTATGTCCTTGCCCCAACACACGACCTTCTGGGCTGGTGATGACACAGCCCACACGCGGGTTGGGCGCTGTGATGAACATCGCTTGCTCGGCCAAAGCCAGCGCTTGGGCCATGTGCGAGCTGTCTTGAGGAGAGAAAGGCATGGCTTGGATTATGGTGTGAGCTCAGGTCCCCCAGCACGTGTTCGCTGTGAGGGCCGCGTTTTGCACCCCGCGCTCGCCAGTGGCGCTCAAGGTCAAGCTGCCACAGGCATCGGCAGTCTGTCCACCCACCGGCGTGGCTTGCAAGACAAAAGAGCTGCCACTGCTGGTCATGCTCAGGCGGTATCGGATGTCTGGGCTGTGCCAAACAGCATCAGGCAAGTTGACTGGGTAAGCGCCGTTGCTGTTGAATGATCGCTCCATCCAGTGCGCTGACTTGAGCAAGGCCAGTTTGGCTAAGCCGCGTTGGCTGCGTTGGTGTGTTTGCTGAAAACTGGGCATGGCCAAGCTGCTGAGCAGCCCGATGATCGCCAAGACGGTCAACAGTTCGACCAAGGTGAACCCAGGCTGGTGTTTGGTGTGTCTCATGGCGCCAAGGCCAGCAAACGCTTGAACCCACGCAATGACATGGGTGGTGGCGATGGGTTGGGTTGCTGTGCATCTGGTTGCCACAAGGCTTGCCACCCAACGGTCTGGCCTTGCTGGTTGGAAACCAAGACAGTGAGACGGTAAACCCACGCGGCTTGAGCGCTAGGTAAGGGCTGTTGAGCCGGCCACACTTCCAGCCAAACCACCTGCTGACTGCTGTCAACCAGGGTCACGCTGTTTGCCAGGGGCAATTGGCTTTGCCACTGGCTGACGGTGTTGAGGTTTGCGGGCAGGGGCGGGCATGTCTTTGGGGCACAGCCCTGAGCTTGCAATTGGTCTGCGGTTATCAGCAACAAGGTGAGTGCTTGCTGCTGCAATCGCCAGCGGTTGTCGGCACTGCGACCCAAGCCCTCGGCCAGCGCCAAGCTTCGCCATTGCGCCATCAGCAAGACACTGCACAGGGTCGACAGTGCCAAGACGGTTGGCAGCGCCATGCCTTGTTGCCTGTGCTGGCTGACACTGGCTTTCATGGGTGGTGAAACAGGCTGGCGACACCTCGCCAAGCCACCGCCTTGCTCAAGTTGGATTTGCTGCCACAAGGCTCGGACAGCGGCGCTGGAGGACTTGCTTGCAGTTGGTTTTGGACACACACCTGAATCCCGCGCACCGCTTGCCAGTCGGTGACTTGGGCTGCGCTGCGCCACTGCATCAGGTTGGGGTTGCCTGGCAGCGCTTGGGCGTAGAGGAAATGCAGGGTTTGGATGGCATCGACCAGGGCTTGGTAGCTGGCGTTGTCCCGCAGGCTGTCTTTGCAGGTGAATTCGTGTTTGCTGCTGCGTTTGAAGTCGTCTTTCAGCCAAGCTTCACTGGAGGCTTGGTGCCCCTGACAGTCGGCTGGGGTGAGGCTGCGCAAATGCAGCAAACTCAATTGGGTGTCGCTGCCGGTCAAGGACGCATTGGTGGTTGCCACCCATGCTTGAGACTGATTATTCAATTGCAATGCTGGCGCTCCAGCGCGTTGAACCCGCTCGCGCAACACACCCAACACCGTATTGAGTCGGTTATGCAAGTCAGCTTGCAAGCGCAGCTGAGCATGGCTGGCCTTTACCCAGGCAAAAACAGCAAATGCCGCCATCAACACCAAACTGCACAGCAGCATCCCCAACATGCTTTGCACAAGTGTGTGACCCGCTTGGCGACAGGGCTTCATGGCCGCCATCTGCTTTCCCAGCAACGCCATTGCGCAGGGCAATCTGACAGAGCTTGATCGGCCATGGTGTTGGCTGCGTAAGCCACCGGCCAGTGGAGTTGCACACGCACTTGTGGCGCTGGCACGGCAGTGGTGCTGACAAGGACCTGCGCACCTGGGATGCGCAATTGAACTTCCCGCCACCAAGCACCGAGGTCTGCCTGCGCCCATTGCGCTTCATTGCAAGCCATGCTTTGGCAATCTGGCCCAGCGGACGCGGCGCTGCCTTGCCATTGGTAGTGCATCAACCCTTGGGGATTGAGCTGTATGCGGTGCCACAAGTCTTGGGTCAATTCGACCGCGTTGTGGATGGCCAAGGCATCCCTTTGCGCTTGCATGGCTTGGAACTGTCCGAACAATACGCCCAAGGCGAGCACATTGAGCACCATCAAGGCGGCCATGGCTTCGAGCATGGAAAAGCCTGCTGCCGCGCCTGCCCATCTGGGCTGGGTCAGCGCTGTATCGGGCTGCGTTTTCATGTGCAATTGACCGCAGACACAACCCGCATGCGGCCGGTGATGTTGATGCAAATGCTGCGCACCACGGGCGCTGCGCCTTTGCCTTGAACCACCACCCGCAAACCCCCGGCGACCGTTTCGCCTTGGGCATTGATCAGCAGCCAGTCCTGGGGTGGGTTGAGTTGGACAGATACCTCGCCTGCCAAAGCCTGTGTGAGCAAGGCTGGCGAAGCCGGCTTGGCTTGGCTGCGTAGCTCCCAACCGCAGCGCCAATCACCTTGACTTGGGGTCAGGTTGGCGCAAGCGCCCAGGCGTTGCAATTGCAGCGCTTGCCCCTGGCGCAGCGCCTGCAGCCTGGCGGTTTGCAGGTCACCCATCCAAGCTTGCACCACGGCCTCGACCCGCAGACGCCACAGCCAGTGTTGCAATGCGGGTGCAGCCCAACCGGTGGTGATGGCGAGCAAACCCAACACCACGCAAAGCTCGGCCAAGCTAAAGCCTTGCTGACATGCGGGGGTTGAGCAGAAAAATGGCAGCCGGTTCATGCTTGCCATCATCGGGTGCTCAGGGGTTGAAGGGGGGTGCGCTGGTTAGGTCAAAGCCTGTGCGCCGCGCACTTGACTAGCGCCTGAATTCGTCGACCAGGGTTTTGAATTCATCCACATCTTCAAAGCTGCGGTAGACACTGGCAAAACGCACATAGGCGACTTTGTCGAGTTTTTTCAGCTCACGCATGACCAGTTCGCCGATGCGGGTAGAGGCCACTTCACGCTGCCCCAGGGTGAGCAATTTGTCTTCAATCCGTTCAATGGCCGAGTCCACCTGTTCGGTGCTGACCGGGCGTTTGCGCAGCGCCAAGTTGAGGGAATCAAGCAGTTTTTGGCGGTTGTAGTCAATCCGTCTGCCGTCTTTTTTGACCACGGCCGGGTAACTGACATCGGGGCGCTCATAGGTGGTGAAACGTTTTTCGCAGTGGCCGCAAGATCGCCTGCGGCGAACCGAATCGCCCTCCTCGGACATGCGGGTCTCCATCACTTGGGTTTCCACATGACCGCAAAAAGGGCATTTCATGGTGCCCGACCGACAGCAGGGGAATCGGCGGCTGCCGGGCGTTGACCGGTTGCGACTTCTTGCAGCCGCTGCTGTTCAGCCAGGACTTTGACGATGTAGCCGCCGTCCTCGCCACTGATGGCTGCGCCTACATATTGGCGCAGCCCTGCTTCGAGCGAGCCATTGCGGTCGATCGCTTCTCGCAGCACTTGCGCGCCGACATGCAAGTTGGTGACCGGGTCAAAGGCAGCGAAATCGCCACCATAGTTTTCGTACTTGTCGGTGTGCACACTGGTGCGCACCTGCATCAAGCCTTGCGCGCCGAAAGTGCTTTGGGCAAACGGGTTGAAGCTCGATTCAATCGCCATGACCGCCAACAAGAGTGTGGGGTCAAGTTTGTATTTGGGCGCCATGTCATAGGCCTCAGCCACCAATGCACTCAAAGGTTCGGGTGCCACACGGTACTTGCGGCTGAGCCAGAACACCATGTTGGCTTGCTCTTTGGTCAGGTCTTCAGGGGAGGCAGCGGTTGCACGGTCGATCGCTTCGCTGCTGTCAACGCTGAAGCCAAAGTCCAAGCCATGGCGTGTTTGCAACCAATCAATCAATTGAACTTCAGCGGAAGAACGCAAATCGGGCTTGGCATTGAAAATGATCAAAAAACAAAAAACCGCCAGACCCAAAAACGCCAAGCCGCTGTGGGTGATTAAAAAGAACCCCTGACCCACGTCGGAGATGAAGACACGCAGGCTAAGCATGATGGTTCGTAAGACTTTCATGCTGTTATCTTAAACCTTCGCTTGATGCGCCCTGTCACAATAAGCGCTTTTCTTCGGCCCTCGGGCTTAACCTTCTGACTTGAATCGCCGTGAACACCCCACCTCTCAGCGCACATGACGCATCCGCTTTGGACAACTTGACCGGTGGCGCATTGACTGCTCCAACATCTGGCGAACGCACCGCCCGCTTGCGTGAGTGGATGGCCACCGAGCCCAGCATCGATCTGCTGCAGCAGGTGTTCAAAGAAATGAGCGCGCGTGACAAAGGCGCGGCCAGGCCCTTGCGTGAAAAGTTGGATGAATTGCGCCGCTTCAAAAACCAGGACGCTTTGGCTCAGGATTGGGCCGAGAAAGCCCAGCGCTTGTTGGACACCCCACGACTGAATCTGGCCGACGCCATGGCCTGGTCTAGGGATGCGGCCAAGGCAGGTGCGCCTTTGTCACGCGAGCCCTTGGCCGGTATGCGCGTGGCTTTGGCGGACCGGGTCAAGCACATCGAAGACCTCGAGCACCGTGCTCAGGTATTGCGCGAATCTGCGGCTTTGTTGGCCCAGCGTATTGAAGTGTTGTCCACCAAGACTTGGACGGAAGCCCTGGATGTTCGAGGCAGTTTGGCGGCCGATTTGCAGCGTTTGCAATCTGAATGGGCCATGCTCAGCCAGGATGCGCATTGGAGCAGCGTGGACGCCAAATACCCGATCAGCGTGAATGAAAGCGCACAACACATTCAAGTGGTCTGGGATGCGTTTTCTGCGGCCTTGACGCAAACCCAAGCTGCCGCGCAGGACGCCAGCTTGCCCCTGCCTGCGGTGCCTGCATGGGCTGACCAATTGAAAATATTGCGCGGCGAAGCCGCCGCCGCTGCCCCTGTCAAGGCCGATAAGCCCAAGGCAGAGCCGGTTGTGAATGCACAAGAGCAACAAGCATTGGCCGCAGCCAAAGCGCTGGCAGCCGAGCAACGCCGTCTGGCAGACATCGTGCGCCATGAATTGGTTGCCAAAGCCGAGGCCTTAACCAGGGCTGTGTTACCGGAAAAGGGCACCGAACCCGCGCCCGCTACCGAACCTGCGCCCGCCACCGAACCTGCGCTCGCCACCGAACTTGCGCCCGCCACCGTTTGGGAACCTGTGTTGCAGGGCCGCAAATTGCAAGACAGCCTGCGCCAACTGCGTGCAGATTGGAAACAAGCTGACCAGGGCGCGCAGCCCAACCATGCCCTGTGGAAGCGGTTTGACCAGGCCTGTAACCGCGCCTATCCCTTTGTGCAAAGTTGGTTGGAAAAGTCCAAAGCCGAATCCACAGCCCACCGTGAGCAAAGGGTGGCTTTGTTGGCCGAGGTGCTTGCCTGGACCCAAGCGCATGCGGGCAACACCGATTGGAAAAAACAAGCACGAGAGTTGCATCAGTTTTCAGAACGTTGGCGCAACAGTGGCCACCTGAGCGAAAAACTGTTTGCTGAAATGCAAGCCCAATGGAAAACCGCGATACAAGCCGCCCATGGCGCTTTGGACAAAGCTCAGTCCGACAGCGTGGCCTTGCGCCGCGCCATGGTGGAAGAAGCCAAGCAGTTGAGCGCTGCCCCCCAATTGCGTATTGACGCGGTCAAGGCCTTGCAACAACGCTGGCAAGTCGAGTCGCAAGCCGTACCGGTCGACCGCAAGTTGGCACAAAAACTCTGGGATGCATTCCGTCAACCACTGGACGAAGCATTTCAGCGCAAGACCCAAGAGCGTGCTGCACCCCAGGCGACACAGGCCTTGTCCGCCCACGACAAAGTGGTGCTGGAGGCCTCACACGCCTTGGAAAAAGCCATCGCCCATGGTGACGCGGGCCCGATTCGCCAAGCCATGCAAGCCTTGAACCAGGCCATGCAAGGCCGTGTCTCTGCTGCCCCGCCTGCACCCAAGAGCCCACCCGCAGAAACCCATCTTGAACCGTCGGCCGCTGCTGAGCCAGCAACGACAGACACCGATGCAGCTGCCTCGACCGCGCCGGCGCTTGTGGACGCACCTGCGGCCAAACCACCTGCGCCGCCTAAAAAAGTCGTGGCGGTGCGTGGGGACGACCGGCCTGGACAAAAGAAAACGGAGCCTGCGCCCGCTGGTCGTTTTGGTGACAAACCCGGCGCCAGGCGTGATCAGCGTGACGGCCCCGGTGTCCGGCGCGGCGCAGATGCCCCGCGTGGACCTGACCGCGAAGTTGTTGAACGTGGCCCACGCTTGGGTGATGCCGCTTTCCGTGCCCAGCGTCATGCGTTGGAGCAGGCCGACCTTGCCTTGCGTCGCCTTGCCATGCAGGCGCACGGTGAAACCCTGGTGCAACTGCTGTCTGCTTGGGAGACCCGTCAGGTGGAGCAACTCCCCCCGGTCAAAGAGCTGGGCAGCCGAATCACACCCGCGCTACGCCAAGCCTGGGTGCAGGCCCTGCAGTCAGATCCCCTGGGCAATGCCGACAACGCATTGCTGCGTTTGGAAATCGCGGCAGAAGTGCCCACACCCGCCAGCCATGCCGATGCGCGTCGTGCCTTGCAGTTGCAGTTGCTGACCAAGCGCCATGAAGCCACGCCTGCGCAAACCTGGGCTCAGGACATGGCAGTGGTGCTGTCAGCACCGTATCAAGTCGATTCAGCGCAGCGCCTGCAGGCCGCACTGAAGGCCTTGCTCAAGCGTTAAGGCATGGGCAGTTCTATGCGTTGGAAGCCACTGGCGGCTTCCCAACGCAATGCTTGCAAGCGCGGCGGGGTGGCGTCACCATCCCAGTCACTCAATACCCAACGCTGCTTGCCTTGACCCAGGTCATGACAAGCGGGTTGATGGGTATGCCCATGCACCATCCATGTTGTTTCAGTGTCGTGCAGGCATGCCACAGTTGCTTGGGGGTCCAGGTCTACCCAGGCAGCTGAGAGGGTTTTGCGGGCCTGGCTTTGCTCGCGCAGGCGGCGTGCAATACCCAAGCGCTGGTGAAATGTTTGCGCCAAAAATGAGGACTGCCATGCCGAGGAGCGGACTTGTTGGCGAAATACCTGGTAATCCGTGTCTGCCAAGCACAGTGCATCGCCATGGCTGAGCAGGCCACTGCTGAGGCGGGTGTGCAGCACACAAGGGTCGCATAAGGCTTGCATGCCGCTTTCTGCCAATGCTTTTTCACCAAACAAAAAGTCGCGGTTACCGACCATCCAAAAAACAGGCAAACGTTGACTGGTTTGCTTGATCAGTTTCAAGCATTGGCGCTCAAATTCACCCTCGGAGTGGTCCAGCAGGTCGTCACCGACCCAGACCTCAAACAAGTCACCCAGGATGAACAAGGCATCGGCTTGCAAATGCCGCAGGTAATGCGACCAGGCATGAAAGGTGGCCGCTTGCGAATGCTGCAAATGCAGGTCAGAGATGAACTCGATGCGTGACCAAGGTCGGCCATCCACCTGGAGCGCTGGCGCGGGCATGGACGCTGCGGGCAGCAAATGCATGCCAACAAATCAGATCAGCACAGCTTTGGTGACCACCACGTCGTCTTTGGGCACATCGTCATGGAAGCCCCGGCGACCGGTTTCGACTTTGCAAATGGCGTCAACCACCTCGGTGCCGGAGATGACTTTGCCAAACACCGCATAGCCCCAGCCGGAGGCGGTGGGCGCAGAGTGGTTGAGAAAGCCGTTGTCTTTCGCGTTGATGAAGAACTGGGCGGTGGCGGAGTGGGGGTCGTTGGTGCGGGCCATGGCGACCGTGTAGCAGTCATTTGTTAAGCCATTGTTGGCTTCGTTGTCAATGGTGCTGGCGACTTTCTTCTCTTTCATGCCGGGCGACATGCCGCCACCTTGGACCATGAAGCCTGGGATCACCCGGTGAAAAATCGTGTCGTTGTAGTGACCATTTTCAACATAGGCAACAAAGTTCGCCACGGTTTTTGGGGCTTTTTCTGCGTCTAGCTCGAGCGTGATCACACCCATGTCTTGGATGTGCAGTTCAATGTGTGGATTGGACATGGTCATTTCACCAAAGTTGCCGATTGGATGACCACCTGTGTTTGGGGCACGTCGGTGGGGAAGGGGCCGCCAGGGCCGGTGGGGATTTGTTTGATCTTGTTGATCACGTCCATGCCTGACACCACTTTGCCGAAGGCCACATAGCCCCAGCCTTGACCAGAGGGCGCTTGGTGGTCCAGAAAGTCGTTGTCTTTCACGTTGATGAAAAATTGCGCACTGGCTGAATGCGGGTTGTTGGTGCGGGCCATGGCAAGCGTGCCCATGGTGTTGCGCAAGCCGCCCTTGGCTTTGACCTCGACGCCTTCATGTTTGATTGGGGCTTTGGTGGACTTTTCCTGGTACTTGGCGTCGTAACCGCCCCCTTGGATCATGAAGTTGTTGATCACTCGGTGAAACACCGTGCCGGTGTAGTGGCCACTTTTGACATAGCCCAAGAAATTTTCCACGGTGTTGGGTGCGGTATCCGCGGCGAGCTCCACCACGAATTCGCCAGCGGAGGTGACAAATTTCACTTGGGGATTGGCTGGCGTTTGGGCATACAAGCCCGCGCTGAAGGTGAGCATAAGGGCCATCAGGCCGCGGCGTGTGAATGTGTTCATGGTGATGTGAGGGTGAGTTGTAAAACCGGTTGAAGGGAAGAGAGTTTGTTGTTCAAACTGCTGGCGTTGCCGCCAGTTTCTTGGGATTTGAGGTAGGACCGCTTGGCCAGGTGCAGCAGCACGTCGCCAAGGTTTTCATGGGCGATGGCGTAGGAAGGGTTGTTGCGCAGGGCGTGGACAAAAGCTTGCTGAGCCTCTTCGATTTTGCCGCGCGCAGCCAGCATCACGCCTAAGTTGTTTTGGACCTCTGACAACTCGGGGTAGTCTTGCGACAACTGCACGTACACATCAAAAGCCTCGTCATCGCGTTGCAATTGCTGCAGTAATCGGGCGCGCCAAAACCGCATTTGCGGGTCACGTGGCTTGTTTTCCAAGTAGCCATCGATCAGCCACATGGCTTTTGTCCAATTGCGCTGCACCAAGCTTTTCTGTACCTCATCGTGAGGCGTGCCTTGGAAATTTTGGGCAGTGGAGGTTTGCGCCTGTGCAGGTAGGGAACCCAGCATGACTGCCGTGCCCAGTGCACACAAGGCCAAACGCGGAGCAAATATTTTGCCAATCGAAAAAAAGGTCATGCGCATTCAGGAATTGACGTTACCCCGGGGAAGTCGGGATGCAAATTTGGATTGTCTATATATATACTGGCTTCATTGTAGTTGAGAGACCCGACGCGCCCTGTTGCGCTTTTTTAGCATTACCCTAATTTCATGACCTTGCGCATCCACAACACGCTCACCCGTGCATTGCAAGCTTTTGCGCCTTTGCAAGCTGGACATGTCCGCATGTATGTGTGCGGCATGACGGTCTATGACTTTTGCCACATTGGCCACGCCAGGTCCATGGTGGCCTTTGATCTGGTGCAGCGCTGGCTTAAACAATCGGGGTACCGGGTCACCTACGTGCGCAACATCACCGACATTGACGACAAAATCATCCGCCGTGCCACCGACAACGGCGAGACCATACGTGCTTTGACTGACCGCATGATTGCGGCCCTGCATGAGGACGCTGATGCCCTGGGTATTGAACGACCGACCGCCGAGCCCCGCGCCACTGACCACGTGCCGGGCATGTTGTCCATCATCGACAAATTACAGCAACGTGGCTTGGCCTACCAGTCTCCTAATGGTGATGTCAATTACGCCGTGCGCAAATTCCAAGGCTATGGCAAGTTGTCTGGCAAGTCATTGGATGAGTTGCATGCAGGCGAGCGCGTCGCTGTGCTCGATGGCAAAGAAGACCCACTCGACTTTGTGTTGTGGAAAACCGCTAAAGCTGATGAGCCATCGGAGGTGAAATGGGACAGCCCGCATGGCCCCGGTCGCCCTGGTTGGCATATCGAATGCTCTGCCATGGCCTGCGACTTGCTGGGTGAATCGTTTGACATCCACGGTGGTGGTGCAGACCTGCAGTTTCCCCACCATGAAAACGAAATTGCCCAAAGCGAAGGTGCGCACGGTGTGCCGATGGCCTCGGTTTGGATGCACAACGGCTTTATCAACGTGGACAACGTCAAGATGTCCAAAAGCCTGGGCAATTTTTTCACCATTCGCGATGTCTTGAAAGTCTATGAGCCTGAGGTGGTGCGCTTCTTTGTGGTGCGCAGTCATTACCGCAGCCCCTTGAATTTCAGCGATGTGCATTTGGACGATGCCCGCGCCTCCCTCAAGCGCCTCTACACCACCTTGCATGCGGTCAAACCAGAATCGATCACCATGGACTGGAACCAAGCATACGCAGCCCGCTTCAAAGCGGCGATGGACGAAGACTTTGGCACACCTGAGGCGGTGGCGGTTTTGTTCGAGTTGGCCGCAGACATCAACCGCCAGCCTTCGGCCGCGCTCAGTGGTTTGCTCAAAAGCTTGGCCGGCGTGTTGGGCTTGCTGCAGCAGGATCCACAAACGTTTTTACAAGCCGGTGCTGCCGAGGTTGATGAAGTCAGTATCCAAGATCACATTCAAGCGCGTGCAGCAGCCAAGGCGGCCAAAAATTTCGCTGAAGCTGACCGCATTCGCAACGAATTGTGGGCGCGGGGCATCGTGCTCAAAGACTCGCCGCAAGGCACCCAGTGGGAGCGAGCCTGATGTCAGCGCGTCCATTGCCAGTCAAGCGCATCAAGCCGGCTTATTGGGACGAGGCTTGCAAGCACTTGGCCAAAAAAGACCGGGTCATGCGCAGGCTGATCCCTCAGTTTGGCGATGTCTGCCTGGAGTCGCGTGGGGATGCTTTCATCACGCTGGCACGCAGCATCGTCGGCCAGCAAATTTCGGTCAAAGCGGCACAAGCGGTGTGGGAGCGTTATGCAGCACTCACCCAAACCCTCACGCCTGCCGCTGTGCTCAAGCTCAAAGTCGATGACATGCGAGCAGCCGGGTTGTCTGCCCGCAAGGTGGAATACCTGGTGGACTTGGCGCTGCATTTCTCTAACGGCACGGTGCATACCCGCCAGTGGGCCGAGATGGATGACGAGGCCATCATTGACGAGTTGGTGGCGATACGCGGCATCGGTCGTTGGACCGCGGAGATGTTTTTGATTTTTTATTTGCTTCGTCCCAATGTCTTGCCACTCGACGATGTGGGTTTGATCAATGGCATCAGTCACAACTATTTCTCTGGCGAAGCAGTCAGTCGAAGTGATGCGCGGGAAGTGGCCTCGGCCTGGGCGCCTTATCGCAGTGTCGCAACTTGGTATATTTGGCGCTCGTTGGATCCACAGCCTGTTTCTTACTGAACCGGCCCAAGCCCTGCGATCAAGGAGACCCGATTGGCGAAGAAAACATTCCTCGATTTTGAGCAACCCATTGCCGAGCTCGAGACCAAGATTGAAGAACTGCGCTACGTGCAAGTGGAATCCGCGGTGGATATCTCCGAAGAGATTGAGCAGCTGTCCAAAAAAAGCTTGCAACTCACCAAAGACATTTACAGTGACCTGACACCTTGGCAAATCACCAAAATCGCTCGTCACCCAGAGCGTCCCTACACCCTGGACTATATCGCTGACATCTTCACTGATTTTGTGGAGATGCACGGCGACCGCCACTTCGCCGATGACTTGAGCATCGTCGGTGGTCTGGCGCGTTTCAATGGCAATGCTTGCATGGTCATCGGCCAGCAAAAAGGGCGCGACACCAAAGAGCGCACCGCCCGCAATTTCGGCATGACCCGCCCCGAGGGTTACCGCAAAGCCTTGCGCTTGATGAAGACCGCCGAAAAATTCAAGCTGCCTGTGTTCACGTTTGTGGATACGCCAGGCGCATTCCCTGGCATCGACGCAGAAGAGCGCAGCCAGTCGGAAGCGATTGGCCGCAATATTTTTGAAATGGCCCAACTGCAAGTGCCCATCATCACCACCATCATTGGTGAAGGTGGTTCGGGTGGCGCTTTGGCCATCAGCGTGGCCGATCAGTTGGTCATGTTGCAATACGCGATTTATTCGGTCATCAGTCCGGAGGGCTGCGCCTCGATTTTGTGGAAAACCTCGGACCGCGCCTCAGACGCGGCAGATGCCTTGGGCATCACCGCCCACCGTTTGAAGGCCCTGGGCTTGATCGACAAAATCGTCAACGAGCCTGTGGGCGGAGCACACCGAGACACCAAGCAAATGGCCGCACAACTCAAGCGCGGTTTGAACGACGCTTGGCGGCAAGTGAGTGACTTGAAAGACAAAGAGTTGCTTGAGCGCCGGTATGAGCGGCTGCAAAGCTATGGCCGATTCATCGACACCAAAGACGACAGCCGTTGATGCCATGAGACAGGTCGCGCTGCCGGCGGACCTGTGCCTCGACCATTTCCAACCCCAGCAGCCCTTTGCGGTTGCGTTGAGCGGCGGCGCAGATTCCACCGCGTTGCTCTTGGCCTGCGCCCAACAATGGCCAGGGCAGGTCAGAGCCGTGCATATTCACCATGGTTTGCAATCCGCAGCCGACAGCTTTGCCCGCCATTGCGAACAACTCTGTGCTGGGCTGGAGGTGCCCTTGGTGGTGCATGCTGTCAACGCCAAACACGCGGCAGGCGAGAGCCCTGAAGACGCCGCCCGACAAGCCCGCTACGCGGCATTGGCTCAGGTACTGCAAAGCCATTGGGGCGGCCTTGTGCAAGACCTGGCGCTGGCGCAACATGCCGATGACCAAGTGGAAACAGTGTTGCTGGCCTTGTCCCGCGGGGCAGGCTTGCCGGGTATGTCTGCCATGCCTGAGCGATTGGCGCGCCATGGCTTGGTGATCCACCGACCTTGGCTACAGGTGCCGGGCAGCGCATTGCGGGCATGGTTGACCCAGATGCAAGTGCCATGGGTCGAAGACCCCAGCAATGCGGACACCCATTTCACCCGCAACAAAATCCGTCATCAACTCTTGCCAGTGCTGCAACAGGCCTTTCCTGCGTTTCGACAAACCTTTGCCCGCAGCGCCCGCCACGCAGCCCAAGCCCAGACATTGCTGCGAGAACTGGCCGAGCAAGACCTGCAGCAAGCCGGCCATCCACCTGTGATTGCCCAGTTGCAGTCACTCTCGCAAGCCAGACAGGCCAATCTGCTGCGCCACTGGTTGACCCAGCGCGGTGTGCAGGTCAGCACCCGGCAATTGGATGCTTTGCAGTTGCAAATCCAAGCCTGTACCACCCGCGGCCATCAGATAGATATCAAAGTGGGGGAGGGCTTTGTGCGGCGCAGCGGTGCAGTGCTCGATTGGTACAATTTATAGCTTTTCCAGACGCATACCTCTACAAGATGGCTCTCATCGTTCACAAATACGGCGGCACCTCCATGGGCTCGACCGAGCGCATCCAAAATGTGGCGAAACGGGTGGCCAAATGGGCCCGGGCCGGGCACCAGATGGTCGTGGTTCCCTCCGCCATGAGCGGTGAAACCAACCGTTTGCTGGGTTTGGCCAAAGAACTCGACGGCAATGCCCACACCGACGCCCATCTGCGCGAACTCGACGCCTTGGCCGCCACCGGCGAACAAGCGTCATCCGCCTTGCTCGCCATCGCCATGCAAGCCGAAGGTATTCCAGCGGTCAGTTACTCGGGTTGGCAAGTGCCGATTCACACCAACAGCGCGTTCACCAAGGCCCGGATTGAATCGATCGACGACAAGCGCGTGCTTGCGGATTTGAGCGCGGGCAAAGTGGTGATCATCACTGGCTTTCAGGGCGTGGACCCACAAGGCCATGTGACCACCTTGGGCCGTGGTGGCTCAGACACCTCCGCCGTGGCTGTGGCCGCGGCCATGAAAGCGGCCGAATGCTTGATTTACACCGATGTCGACGGCGTCTACACCACCGACCCCCGCGTCGTGCCTGAGGCCAAACGGCTGCGCACCGTCAGTTTTGAAGAAATGCTGGAAATGGCGTCGCTGGGCAGCAAGGTGTTGCAAATCCGCTCGGTGGAATTTGCCGGCAAATACAAAGTGCCCCTGCGCGTGCTGTCGAGCTTCACGCCCTGGGACATCGACATCAACCAGGAAGCCAAGTCTGGCACCTTGATCACCTTTGAGGAAGACGAACAAATGGAACAAGCCATCGTGTCTGGCATTGCCTTTACCCGCGACGAAGCCAAAATTTCCGTGATCGGTGTGCCCGACAAACCCGGCATCGCCTACCAAATCTTGGGCGCAGTGGCCGAGGCCAATATCGAAGTCGACATGATCATCCAAAACATCAGCAAGGGTGGCATGACCGACTTCAGCTTTACGGTCAACCGCAATGACCATGCCCGCGCCATGGAACTGCTCAAAGCCAAGGTATTGCCAGACCTGGGTGCGCCCGAGGTATTGGGTGACAACAAGATTTGCAAGGTGTCTATCGTTGGCATCGGCATGCGCAGCCACGTGGGCGTGGCCAGCAAGATGTTTGCTTGCTTGAGCGGAGAAGGCATCAATATCCAGATGATTTCCACCAGCGAAATCAAAACCTCGGTGGTGATTGACGAGAAGTATTTGGAACTGGCGGTGCGCGCCCTGCACAAAGCCTTTGACTTAGAGCAGAATCAGGCATAATTTACATAGCTGGAAACGTGACCGAGTGGCCGAAGGTGCTCCCCTGCTAAGGGAGTATGGGGTGTTGAGCCTCATCAAGGGTTCGAATCCCTTCGTTTCCGCCAGTACAAAGACCTCAAGCCTGCTGAGCGGGCTTTGAGGCAGCCTCAGGACCGCACCACGCGGCGCTCTTTGCGGCAAAAAATGGCAAGGTAGTCTTTTGTTGGCTTGTCGCTTATGACACGGTTGGTCTTGCCACCAATGAAGGCCACATTTGTCGCATACGCTCTTGTGCATGAATATCAGCTTCGACACTGGGCTGCCCCATTAAGGTGTCGCGCAGCATAGAAAGAGTGGGATCAATCTCTCTTTTGCGACGTTCCGCAGCCAGTGTTCGAAAGATGGCCCAGCGGCTGCCCATCTCGCCAAAGTGCAGAACAAAGCGTTGGGTCAAGGGCGACAAATTCACAGGTTCACCAAACTTCAGTGATTCCTGAAATTTAGAATTTACAGTTAACCTGCGAAGTTGTTGCTATTTAAGACAATGGAAAGCGGTGGGTTTTGTCTGCATTTTTCAGGGGATGAGCCACTGCCATGTATCGGCGCTCAGGCGCGCTCGGCGATGTGCGCCATGGCCCAATTCCAACCAGTCCATCTGGAGGACCTGGGCGTTCAACAAGGCAAAGTGATGGTCACCACTCAGATTTTGCGCGGTACTGAATCCTGTAGGGCACTCGGTGCCTGGGGCCTCAGTAGCCAAGTAGTCGGCAGCAGATGTCGACTGCTGGACCCGCTGCCAAAGGGCTTGAAGTTCAAGACCGTCGGTGGCAACAGAGATTTCAACTTTTACGCGCAGTTGCCAATTAAGTCGACCACTCCAAAAGGCAATTACCGCCTTGGGCTCTTTTGCAAGTTCGCTGACTTTCGCGCTGCGTGCGTCCGTATAAAAGCAAAGTGTCTGTTGGTTGGTGTCCACCTTTCGAAGCACTACTGTGCGGGCATTGGGCGAGCCATCGCAAGCCACTGTGGCCAGTACAGGAGTTCGCCAGGCGTGGTGACGGTCTACGCTGGCGCGCCCAAGCTCTTTCCAGATTTGCTGGCGAATATCCTGCGATGTGTCTAAGCCGTGCTTCATGGAACTGAAAATTGTCAGTCAACGCACCAAGGGCCTAACAGTGGTGAACCCACCGTCCGCCGCAATAACCTGTTGGTCAAACGGTCTCACCACGCTGGCATTTGTCGGGCGGCCAGCAAGTCAGATGCTGTTGCAAAGCTGCGCGATGCCCGAGTCCACCACTGGCTAAAGGAGTCGCAGCGCCGGTCAACCGCTGGGAAAAGCTCAACCGCCGCTTCGCAAACTGCCAAGCTTGCTAACCACGGTGCAAGGTGCGGCTCGTCCACGCTGCGCACACGGGTAGCACCATGCAGTGCTGCACCAATTACGGTCGCATCACCTTGCCAACGCAACGCAGTAAGTTGAGCCATTCGGCTGGCAACAAAACGCCAGCGTCGCTCGCTCCAAGGCCAGGCGCGGTGAAAGTCGTTGACAAAGACACCCACCACCACCGTGTTTGCAGGCAAGGTAGTGGGCAGATCGCCCAAGTTCCAGGGGTGAACCAGCCACACCTCGCGGCCTGCCACAGCCGCCGAGTCAGGCTGTGACCAGCCGAGGTCTGATGGCGGTTCTCGAATGTCTGCAGGCATAAGCGCTGAGTAGCTGGTCTGCGGCAACAGGCCCTCGCGCAACGATTCAAAAATTTCTTCACCTCGAAACGCCCAGACATGTCGAAAGTATTCGCGCCAACCCAACTCGAACACGAACTTGTGTTGCATATCTAATGGGTGCTTGGCGGTCACACCATCCAGAACCTCGGGCAGGCTGATCAATCCATGGGTGATGTAGGGCGACAAGCCAGTGACCGCACCCTCAAGGGCGTTACGGCTGCGCGCACAGTCGCTAGGTCTCAGGTCACTGACTCGGGCCAATGCAGCTTGGCGCGTGGGCGGAAAGGTGTCTAGCATTGTCATTGGGCTACACCGACTACACCACTGCGAATTGCATCGGCACGAAGCGTCACAGCTTGCTTTTGGCTGTCAGTCATGCGCACCACGTTCTTGACCTGCAAAGCCATGCGGGGGTTTTTGGCCAGCAGTGTTTCGTGCCGCATCAAAAAATCCCAGTACAGCGTGGTGTAAGGACAGGCGCGTTCACCCTCTCGCAGCGCTGGGTCGTAGCGGCACCCTTTGCAAGGCCCACCCATGCGTTGGATGTACTTGCCCGTCGCAACATAGGGCTTGCTTGCCATGAGGCCGCCGTCGCCGTATTGGCTCATTCCCAAGGTGTTGGGCAATTCCACCCATTCGACTGCGTCCACATAAACCGACAGGTACCAGGCGTGAACCTGCTGAGGCCGAACACCCAGGAGCAGTGCATACAGGCCTGTGACCATCAGGCGCTGTATGTGGTGCGCGTAGCCGTGTTCAAGAGTCTGCGTGATCGCATCGCGCAAGCAGGCCATGTCTGTCTGACCGGTCCAAAACCAAGCGGGCAATTCTTCTTGGGCATTTAAAGCATTGCGCTCAACGTAACTGGGCATTTGCATCCAGTAAATACCGCGCACGTATTCACGCCATCCCAAGATCTGGCGGATAAACCCCTCAGCGCTTTGAAGCGGCGCATGACCAGCCCGGTAGGCAACCTCTACCGCATGAACGACCTCGCGCGCACTGAGCAGTTTGAGGTTCATGGCTGAGGACAAATGCGAGTGGTAAAGCCAAGGCTCGCCCGGCCACAAGGCATCTTCATAGCGACCAAAAAGTGGCAGACGTTCCTCAACAAAGCGCTTTAAGGCTTGCAAGGCTTGGCTGCGGGTAACCGGCCAGGCAAAACTATCGAGCGTGCCGGGGTGGTCGGCAAAGCGGGTGTTCACCAGTGCAATGACCTCTTGCGTAAGGGCGTCTGGCTCGAAGGTTGCGCGGGCCGGGACTTGGCCGGGACCTTCAGGACCAAAGGCTTCGCGGTTGTCAGCGTCAAAATTCCACTGGCCACCCGTGGGCTTACCGTCGTCCATCAGGATGTCGAAGCGTTGCCGCAGCTCGCGGTAAAAGTACTCCAGCCGCAGCGACTTGCGCCCACTGGCATGCGCTGCGAACTCACTCACTGTCGTAAAGAAGTGCCGGTCTTCGCAAACCTCCAACTGTAGACCTGCTGCCTCGACCGCAGCCTTGAGTTGCTGGAACACACGCCAATCGCCCGGCGCAGTCATCACCACGCGCTGAGGCTTTAGCCTGACTAAGTCAGCCTGCAGCTTGGCTCCAAGACTTTGCAGATTGGCGGCAGCGCCGGTATCGTCGAGCCGGTGGTAGTGAAGCGGTCGGCCCGCGTCGCGCAGTGCTTGTGCGAAGTGACGCATGGCGCTTAAAAACAAGGTGATGCGCTGCTTGCTTGACCAAACGTGTGTGGACTCTTCGTGAGCTTCAGCCATCCACACAGCGTCTTGTGCGGGATCAAATCCGTCAAAGGCTGCAGCGTCTAAGTCGAGTTGATCGCCCAGCACCAAAATCAGATGTCTTACATGGTGCATAGTGGCCTTCAATGGTCAAGCTTGGAATGGGCAGTGTGCGTGAATGTGGCGATGTAGTTCACCTTTGTGTCCTTGCACCATGAAGCTTTGTGCAATACAGGCAAGTAGCGCATGCCGCGCAGGTTGTTCATGTGTAATTTTGAGGGAGCCAAAGCAGACCGCAACTCTTCGGGACGCACAAACATTGACCACTGGTGGGTTCCGCGCGGCAGAACTCGCAGCAGGTATTCAGCTCCAACGATGGCCACTGCAAAGCTCTTGAAAGTACGATCGATGGTGGAGACAAAGAGCATGCCGCCTGGGGCGAGACGGTCAGCGGCGGCGGTCAAAAATGCGGGTACGTCACTGACGTGTTCGACCACCTCAAGCGCGAGCACCACGTCAAAACGCTCGTTTGGGGAAAGTACTTCGGCGAGTTCGCCGAGCCGATAGTCAACTGTGACGTTCTGCGCTTGAGCGTGCAGGCGAGCAGCAGCAACGTTACCTGGTGAAGCATCCACGCCAACGACATCAGCTCCGAAGCGAGCCAGCGCTTCAGACATCAAGCCGCCGCCGCATCCCACATCCAAAATTCTCAGCCCATTTAGCGCATTGGATCTGTCTTGATTCAAATGCGAGGCAATTTGTTCGACTACGAAGTCAAGCCTTAGGGCGTTAACAACGTGCAGGGGCCGCATGGGTCCACGGCTGTCCCACCAAGTAGCACTCAGGCGGTTAAAGCGTTCGATTTCTGCTGCGATGGCTGTCATGTTTGCATCACTCAAATATGGCGGATCAAGGTCACCGCAGCATTTGAGCCTGCGCCTACCATGGCGCACCAAGCGCGCAGCACCCAGCCTGACTGACTGAAGCCCTTGGAAGCAGCCGCCGCGTCATCGCGGTGAGCTACCTCGTCAGCTTGGCAATCGAGCAGGGTTTGACGCAGGTGGTTTTGCTCGGTGACCAGGTGAACCCCGCTTGCGCAAAAGCCTTGTGCGTTGTCCGCGCCCGATAGCTGCACTGCGGCCGACTCAGCCACGATTAGCCTTTTTTAGCCCATGCACTGCACCAGCCTTTGCCTGCAACTTGCTTGCCAGCAAACAATGGGCAACCACCCCAGGCGTCACTCGCTTTACCTTGATACAAAGCACAGTTGGTACAAACTTGACCAGCAGCGTACTTGGGGTATTTTTTGGTATCGGTTTTAGTGGCATCTGCCACGTAACCCAATGCCACAGACTGTGGATCTTTTTCGTCTGCCTTTGCTTGGGCCTGGGCAGAGGTGGCCAAAACTGAACCGCTGGCGGCCAGAGTCATGATGAAGGTGCGTCGATTGGTGTTCATGAAAAATCCGATTGAATGCAAGCCTGAAAAATTCAACGAACACCAAGGGCTTGGGATCTTGGCGCTTGAAGACGACAACAAGCGGGGAGGCGATTTGTCAGAGGTTATGCCGAAACAAAAATCGTCGTTTCCAGCTTGTCTAACGACTCTGGTGGTGATGCGAGTTGGTCGTGAAACGATATTGTAGCGTTTAAAAGAAAAAAATCAACTCAATAGACCAAAAAAGGTGTAATAATCGAACTCAAATTTAACTCACGCGAAAAAGATGCCGCTTTCAAACAACTCAGGTACACCACAAGCACATCAGCAAAACAAAGCCCAGCCCACTTTTAGAGCTGGTGCTGTAGCAAGGATTGCGGGTATGCCCGTTGCCACGTTGCGCATTTGGGAGCAGCGCTACCAGGCTGTACGGCCCAACACTGCAGCATCAGGTCACCGGTTGTATTCGCCAGCAGATGTGGAGAGAGCTACCCTGCTGCGTCGGCTGACCGCGCAGGGGCATGCCATTGGATTGCTTGCTTCGCTAGAGACAGAACAAATGCGCGAAATGATGCGTGCCCCTGAGGTAACTCAAGCTCATTGGGTTGAATCTGATTTGCAAAGTTCCATAAAAATGGTGGTGGTCGGGCATTCCTTGGCAAGCCGAGTACAGCGCTTGTTTTACCTACAGCCCTTCGGGCTAAAGGTACAACTGGTTGGGGTATTTGACAGCTTGGATGCATCAGCAAAAGCTGCAGGGCAGTCAGATCAACCCTCTGCCGACATACTCATCTTGCAAGCTGGAAGCCTTCAAACTGGCGTTCACCAAGAACTACTTAAAGCCCAAGACGCATGGCGTGCACCTTCAGCGGCGGTTTTGTACCGTTTTTCCAGCGCAGCAGCACGAGCAGAGTTAACGAATGCTGGGGTGGAAGTGTTATCTGAGCCTTCAGATGACCACGCATTGCGGCAATGGCTATCGACCTTGCAAAACGATGCACAAGGAAGAAAAGCCACTGACGTTCGTCATTCAAGTCCACCTTTCTCAGTGGGCCTTGGTGAACAAACGGTCTCACCCCCCTTGTTTGACGATGCTTCCCTGACTCAATTTGCTGGACTTTCAACGACGGTCGCATGTGAATGTCCCAGCCACTTGGCAGAGTTGCTTTTGCAGGTTTCATCCTTTGAGAAATACAGCAGCGAGTGTGCCAACAGAAGCGCTGCTGACGCGCGACTGCATGCCTACCTGCAGCATGTCGCTGGCTCTGCCCGTATGCTTTTCGAAAAAGCACTCGAACAAGTGGCCATCGCAGAAGGCTTGCCTCTGCCACCTGCATCCAATCCCGCCTCAAATTAATTTGCTCCATATGACACACTCATTGGCAATATTGGTCACCGCACTGTTGTTCGGCGGCATGACCCTGTACTCCTTTGGCTTTGCCGCTTTATTGTGGTGGTCTCACGACACCATGGCCGCAACTGTTATGGCGGCCGTTGCTTTAACGACCATCCCCGTGCGGCAGTTGCTGATGCCAGCAATCAATCGAGCCACTGACTCTGATGACCGGCTGCGTTTCATGGCTGCACGGCGCGTCTGTGCTGGTGACGCTGAGTCATATCGCTTTGACTGGCTGGATCTTGGCACGTATTGTTTGAGAACTGGCTTGCAACACCCCGTACAAAAAGGTCTAAAGATGCAAGCATCAAAGTAATTTGTATCAGTCAATCAGCCCATCGCTTATCAACACACGATCCATGTCTCTTTTAACCCTGTCGCTTTGGATTCAATGGTTGCCCAAAGGGATGGGTACTCGCCCCGCTGTTCCTGCACCATGCGTACAGCGCGTTCGCGCATTTCTGGTGAAAAACGATTTGATTTTTTGTTCATGGCTCCATCATCTCAAAGTTTGGAGCCTCCTCAAAACCCGGGGCGATTCACGGAGGTACTGAGCTACATTTGAGTATGAGGTATTTCAGGACAGATATCTGAACAATTCAAACGTTGTTGTCTGTTTGGGTAATTAGAGAAACTGGGAGTCGACATGGAATTTTCAACATTTGTATATTTGTTTCTATTGCTTTTAGCGGTGGTTGCCTTGTGGTTATCTATAAACATCGTTCCACAATCGCAAAACTGGGTTATCGAAAGTCTTGGAAAGTACAGCAGGACCTTGAATGCTGGATTTCAACTAACGATACCTTTCTTCGAAAAAATTGCATTCAAAGTTTCAGCACAAGAGACGCAGCTACCGCCTGATCCAATCAATGCCATCACGCATGACAACGTACCTATCTCAGTTGAGTTGGCAATTTTGTATCGCATCATTGATCCATCCAGAACAATGTACCGGATCGAGAATCTTCAACTTGGTATTAAAACGATCATCAATGGAACAGTCAGAAGCGTTATTGGCAAAACCGACTTAGACGGTGTTCAATCCAATCGCAAACATATTGCAAATGAAATTGAAACAGAGCTAGAGCATGTTGCAGCGGAGTGGGGAATCAAACTCACCAGAGTTGAAGTGACAGAAATTGAAGTTGACGCGGCAACCAAACAAGCCATGCAAATTCAGCTCAATGCAGAGCGGGTTAGAAGAGGTACTGTTACCAATGCAGAAGGTGAAAAGCAAGCAGCCCAACTCAGAGCAGATGCGGAACTCTACACAGCACAAAAGCAGGCTGAGGCAAAGAAGATTCTTGCCGATGCAGAAGCCTATGCAGTCAATGCGGTGTCCAAAGCAATTTCAAACGGCGGCGAAAGTGCAGTCGAGTTTGAAATAAAGAAAATACAAGCATCTGCAGTGAAAGACTTAGCGCTTGGCAACAACACAAAGCTAATCATGGTTCCAAGCGATGTGTTGTCCTCGCTGAGCGGAACCATTGGAAAAATCATGGGCAAGATATGAGCATGGAGTTCTATCAGATCTCGATCATTGTGGGTATCTCACTGATCATCATTGAGATGTTCACTCTGACTTACATTTTTCTAGGCATGGGCATTGCAGCTTTTGCGGTTGCAATTGCTCAATACCTGTTTGAAGGATTGAGTTTCAATCGCGACTTGATGATTTTTGCCATTGTTTCAGTCATGGTCATTCTCGTCACTCGAAGAATTTCAAAAAGGCCATCTGATCAAAGTATTTCTGATGATGATGTGAATCAATATTAAAGTTCAACCACAAGCTCCTGGTTTAAGCGCATTTTTATCAAACCATTTGCTGAAAAATCCGGTGTTGGTTTGATTTCTGGATTTTTTCAGACCCACGGTCATTCTTGCTGGGCCATTCCCCAGTTTCATCTTTGAAAGTCTGCTATGCGCCCAGTCCCCCCAGACATGGAAAGTCGGATGCTTCAAAAGCTGACCGATCTGGTTTTGCAGCAATCGAATTTGATGGCGCAGCTGGCTGAGATTTTTTATGCAGTGGAGCTAGACCTCGCTACCAAATACACCGAAGACCAGTTGACTGACAAAGGCAATTTGTATGTGGTTTACCGTGCCATCAACGGCGGTGTGTTGTCTCTCGAGTTGGCGTCGGGTTTAACGGACGCGCAACAGGCGTATTGGCTGGGCCTGGCCAAAGCCGGTCACATCGAGGTGAGCATCGTTCGCCGTGATTGCGAACTCAACGTGGTCAGCATTCCCCTGGAATTCAAAAGCCCTGTGTCTGCGCCCCACGCCAAGTTCACCTTCACCTTAACGATCGAGGCAGACCTGGACGCCTCTGTCGTCCACCTTGTCAAAGGCAGTTACTCCAACATCAGTGCCCAAGATTTTTGCAAACTGGTTGAGACCCTCTGAGCCTTTTTCATTGCGACATTCGTCTTTCTACCCAGCGTAGCGGTTCAAATCAGGTTTTTGACACACATTGAACTGATTTTGACTCACTTTAAGATAAAAAATCAGTGTAACCCCTGATAAATTGCCTGTTGACCTGTTTTAAACCTCGTCAAAAGGGATTCATCTGCTACATTCGTCTCATCGGTTCAAAAAAAGGACCTCAATGTCTAACAACCCAGGAGTTCACATGTTCAAGTCCACCGTGTTTGCAGCAGCTTTGGTTTTTTCTCAATTGGCCTTTGCCGCCAACACAGACAATCTCGCTGTGGTCACATCCAAAGACCAGACCGTGATGGTTGCGATGAATAAAACCACCTGGGCAGTGGTTGCCACCAGCACCAAGGGCCTGACCAAGGTTCGCGAGTTTCATGACATGGGCGCAAGCGGCGTTCAACAAATTGATTACGTGGTCAACTGCGCCAACGGTTCTTTGGCCTTGGCAGACTTTGCTGTGTTGACCGTCAGTGGTCGCTTGCCAGCCATCGCTGCAAATCCAACCTTTGACACCCTCTCTTTCTACAAACCCATGATCGAACATGACGTCAAGGTCGCCAACAACGCATGTGAATCCCAACTGGCCATGAACAACGGCAGCGCCAGCCAGTAAGCCCCAAGCTTGCGATGCCAACCCGGCCTGTGTGCCGGGTTTTTTTTGCCTGTGCCACAAGCATCAGTGGACCAGGGCACCTAGCAGGTATGCATAGGCAATCACCATCGCCAAAATTGAGACAAACAATCAGGGTAAACCCGAATCTTCATTATGATTCACCTTAATGAGTTCAGCCCGTTCAATAGTTTTTTTAAACCAAGCAAAGGAAGCAACATGTCCCTCATCAACACCCAAGTCCAGCCTTTCAAAACCCAGGCTTTCCACAACGGCAAATTCGTGCAGGTGTCCAACGAGTCCCTGAAGGGCGAATGGTCTGTGCTGATTTTCATGCCTGCCGCATTTACCTTCAACTGCCCCACCGAAGTCGAAGACGCTGCTGACAACTACGCCGAGTTCCAAAAAGCCGGTGCAGAGGTTTACATCGTGACCACCGACACACACTTTGCCCACAAGGTCTGGCACGAAACATCACCCGCGGTAGGCAAAGCCAAGTTCCCCTTGATTGGCGACCCCACTCACCAATTGACCCGCGCATTCGGCGTGCATATTGAAGAAGAAGGTCTGGCTTTGCGCGGCACCTTCATCATCAACCCCGAGGGCATGATCAAAACCGCGGAAGTGCACTCCAACGAAATCGCACGGGATGTGAAAGAAACCCTGCGCAAGCTAAAAGCAGCTCAGTACACCGCCGCCAACCCTGGTCAAGTTTGCCCAGCCAAATGGAACGAAGGCGCCAAAACCATCACTCCTTCCTTGGACTTGGTCGGCAAGATCTGATGCCACAGCCCCCCTTAAGGAATCGCCATGCTTGACACCGCTTTGAAAACCCAATTGCAAGCCTATTTGCAAAACTTGCGTCATCCGATTCGCTTGATAGCTTCATTCGACGACAGTGCCAACAGCACCGAGATGCGTGAACTGCTCAACGAGATCGCCTCTTTGTCCGACAAAGTCAGCGTGGATGAGACAGGCAGTGATGCCCGCAAGCCTTCTTTTGTGCTTGCCAAAGAAGGGGACACACAAGGTGTTCGGTTTGCGGCGATTCCTTTGGGACATGAATTCACCTCTTTGGTGTTGGCCCTGCTTTGGACGGGTGGCCACCCGCCCAAGGTCGAGCCAGAAGTGATTGCACAAATCAAGGCGATGGACCAGGCCATGAAACTCGAGGTTTACATGTCCCTGTCCTGCCATAACTGCCCGGACGTGGTGCAAGCCGCGACCCTGATGGCGGTCTTAAACCCACTGATTCAAACAACCATCATCGACGGTGGCTTGAACCAAGCCGAGGTCGAGGCGCGCCAAGTCATGGCCGTGCCCATGGTTTATCTCAATGACCAAGTCTTTGGCTCAGGCCGCATGAGCCTGGAAGAAATAGTGGCCAAGCTCGACGCCAGCACCCCAGAACGAGAAGCCGCCAAACTCAACGAGAAAGACCCGTTCGATGTCTTGATCGTCGGGGGTGGTCCTGCAGGCGCGGCAGCTGCGGTCTATGCAGCGCGCAAAGGCATCCGCGTGGGTGTGGCTGCCGAGCGTTTTGGTGGTCAAGTCAACGACACCATGGCGATTGAAAACTACATCTCTGTGCTGGAGACAGACGGACCCAAGTTTGCAGCCGCTTTGGAAGCACAAGTGCGTCACTATGACGTGGACATCATGAACCTGCAGCGTGCCGAGCAGATCATTCCTGCCCAAGAAGCGGGTGGTTGGATCGAGGTGCGCATGGCCAATGGCGGCAGCCTGAAGTCCCGCAGCGTGATTGTCTCCACCGGTGCGCGCTGGCGCAATGTGAACGTCCCCGGCGAAGAACAGTACAAAAACAAAGGCGTGGCCTATTGCCCGCATTGCGATGGCCCCTTGTTCAAGGGCAAGCGGGTGGCGGTGATCGGTGGCGGCAACTCTGGCGTCGAGGCGGCGATTGACTTGGCCGGGGTGGTCGAGCATGTGTCATTGGTGGAGTTTGCCGCCAGCTTGAAGGCCGACGCGGTGTTGGTAAGCAAGCTCAAAAGCCTGCCCAATGTCAGCATCCATGTGAATGCACAAACCACCGAGATCACCGGTGACGGCCAAAAAGTCACTGGCCTGAGTTACAAAGACCGCGCCACCGATGCTTTGCAACATATCGAATTGGCTGGCGTGTTTGTGCAAATCGGCTTGGTCCCCAATACCGAGTTTCTCAAAGGTACGATCGAACTCAGCAAGTTTGGCGAGATCATGGTCGATGCCAAAGGCCACACCAATCTGCCTGGCGTGTTTGCGGCAGGGGATGTCTCCACCGTGCCCTACAAGCAGATCGTGATTGCCGCTGGTGATGGTGCCAAAGCTGCTTTGAGTGCATTTGACTACCTGATCCGAACCCCGGCGCCACAAGATCATGCTGAAACCCGGTCTGTTGACCAACTGGAAACCACCTGAATCCGGCCTTGGCGGATATTTGAGTCACAGTCGACGCATGCAGGCTCTGGCAGGGCTGGCCAGTCTTTGCTAAATCTGAATCGCCTCAAACAGGTCTTGGCTGCGGATCGGTTTGATCAAGACCTGATCGAAGCCAGCGTCCCTCAGCAGTTGCACCTCATGGGGCACGGCGTGCGCGGTGTAGGCAATGATCTTGAGGTGTTTCAAGCTGGCTTGCCGCCTTAGCTGCTGGCACAGCTCCAAGCCGCTGACCAAGGGCATGGAAATATCCAACAACACCAGGTCGCAGGGGTGGTTGGCCAACCAGGCCAGGGCCTGGTCTGCGCTGTCGCACTCACTCACCCGGTGGCCCAAAGGGCTTAAAAACAAGCCCGGCAACAATCGGTTGGTGGGGTTGTCGTCGACCACCAGCACATTCAAAGAGGTCATGGCTCAGGTCGGGTTGTCTGCATGCAATGGCAGGGTGAAAAAGAACAGACTGCCTTGGCCAGCCTGGGTGGAGAAGTCCAGAGTGCCACCCATGAGGCGGACCAAGTGGTGGCTGAGCAACAAGCCCATGCCCGCACCTTGCTTTGGTCGAAGCACGAAAGTCGATGGGTTGCGGATGTCTTCCTTGAACAGGTTTGTTTGTACCTCGGACGGTATGCCTGGACCACTGTCTTGAACTGAAAAGGTCACATAGCGGCCGTTGGCTGATGGGGACACCGACAGCACCACCTGCCCTTGGGATGGGGTGAATTTCAAGGCGTTGTCCAGCAAGTTGTTGAGTACTTGACGCACCCGGTAAGGGTCTGCCTTCATCAGCACGGGCGTGTTTGTCGCAATATTGGTAAAAAAGGCAATGCTGGCCTCGTCGGCGCGAACTTGGTGCAAAGCTTTGAGGGAGTCAATCAGGTCTGGCAGTTCAAACGAAGTGTTGGACAAGCTGAGATTGCCTTCTTGGATTTGGGACAAGTCCAACAATCCATTGGTCAGGTGCAGCATGTGCACACTGTTTTCCAAAATGATTTTGGAGGTGAATTGCACCATGGGTTCCTGCGAGCTGCTGTGGATGTACTCTGCATAGCCCATGATGCCGTTGAGCGGAGTTCGCAAATGGTGTGACATGGAGGTCAGAAAGGCTTGCAGGCGCTGTTTGCTGTCTTGGGTTTCGCACAGCTGCGCTTGCAACTTCACTTGCTGGTGACGCGCTTTGCGCCAAAGGTACACCAGGGTGACAAGCACCAAGGCCAATGACAACCATCCAAGCAGGTCTGGCACAGGCAAATTCATGTTTTGGTATTGGGCAGGATCAGGAAGTGCTGATCGAGCAGACGCTTGAATTCGTCTGCATGGGCTTGCATGGTATCCACCAGCTTGTCAGAGGGCAAGATCCGCTTGGAGCGTTTGTCGGCCATGCTTGTTTCAAAGGCAATCAAACCCTCTGATTCAAATTCCCGCAGTTTGTAGCGCAATGCGCGCTCGCTCAGGTCTTGGTTGTGGTAGATGCCTTTGAGCAAAGCGGTGGCCCCTTCATCCTTGTCCTTTAATTGCTTGGCGATGTTGAGGTAGAGGTAGCGGCCTGCCTGCGAATGGACCAATTCGAGGTGTTGGTTTTCCCAGTCGTGGAGCTGACAAATGATTTGCAACAGGTGGCCAGATGAGGGCGTGTTGGGGTGACGCATAGGTGTGTGGGGATATAGAAGGGTTGAAAAGCGTGGCGAGCGGTTAGAGCAAGGGGCAGTGACGTTCAAGTCATGGCAGGTCTGGTGTCAATTGCCGTAAACATTTGCCGATTTTCTAGACCATTCCCGCTCGGTGAATCACATAAATATGTGGTTCACGGATGTTCATCCGTGTTCACTCACTGTGTTTTCACTTGCCATTTCCCCCGGCCATGAAAAAAGCGGCACCGGTTGAAACCGTATGCCGCTCAGTGGTTCGGGGCTGGGTGCTTCAGCGCGCGTCTGGCAATTCGATTTTGACTTCCAGTACCTCTAGGTTGTCTTGGCGCTCGAGGTTGACTTTGATGTCGCTGGGATCGATGTTGACGTACTTGGACAGCACGGCGATCAGGTCGCGTTGGAGAGCTGGCAAGTAGTCGGGTTGGTGGGCGTTTTGGTCAGAGCGCTCATGTGCCAAGATGATTTGCAGACGTTCTTTGGCCACACTGGCGGTTTTTTTCTTTTCACCAATCAGGAAAGTCAGTAAGGACATGCTGCTTATCTCCTACCAAAGACGCGCTGCAACAAGCCCTGCTTGGCGGCTTCGGTGAAACGCAAGGGCACTTCCTTGCCCAAAAAGCGGTCAACCAAGTCTTTGTAGGCCTCGGCCACATCGCTTTTCTCCAGCAGCACGGCTGGCACACCTTGGTTGGAAGCTTGCAGCACGTCTTCAGATTCGGGAATCACACCAATCAGGGGAATGCGCAAAATGTCTTGGATGTCTTCGATCGACAGCATCTGGCCGTCTTGCACACGGGTGGGGTTGTAGCGGGTGATCAGCAAATGCTCTTTGATCGGCTCTTGGCCTTGGATGGCGCGCAGGGTTTTACTACCGAGCATGCCCAAAATCCGGTCTGAATCGCGCACCGAGGAAACCTCGGGGTTGGTGACGATCAGCGCCTCGTCGGCAAAGTGCATCGCCATCAAGGCGCCGGTTTCGATCCCGGCGGGTGAATCGCACACGATGAATTCGAAATCCATGCCAGCCATGTCGAGCAACACCCGCTCAACGCCGTCCAGGGTCAGTGCTTCTTTGTCGCGGGTTTGGGATGCCGCCAACACATACAGATGGTCTGAATGCTTGTCTTTGATCAGGGCTTGGTTGAGGCTGGCTTCGCCATTGATGACGTTGACAAAGTCATAGACCACACGCCGCTCGCAGCCCATGATCAGGTCGAGGTTGCGCAGGCCGACATCAAAGTCGATCACCACGGTTTTGTGGCCTCGCAAAGCCAAGCCAGATGCAAAACTGGCGCTGGTGGTGGTTTTGCCCACGCCGCCCTTGCCTGATGTCACCACGACAATTTTGGTCATCGAAAAAAATCCTTGTTGAGAAAAAACCGCTTTAAGCGCGTGCAATGCTGGAGATAAGCGAAGAGTTTACAAGGCTCGCATCACCAATTTGTCATCGACCAAAGACACCTGTGCTGGCTTGCCTGCCACGTCTTTGGGCAAAGGGGTGTCGCTGGTGCGGTAAACACCGGCAATCGACAGCAGTTCGGCCTCCAAACTCGCAGCAAAAATACGTGCCCCGGTGTCGCCTTTTGCGCCTGCAATGGCTTTGCCACGCAATGGCGCGTACACATGGATGTGTCCATCGGCCATCACCTCGGCACCTGGGTTGACCATAGCCATCACTACCAAATCGCGGCCGCGCGCATAAACCTGTTGGCCAGATCGCAAGGGCTTGTCAACCACCAGGGCGCTTTGGCCAGCGCCGGCGACCTCGCGCAGTACCTCGACTTCGCGGATCACTTCACGCACCACCTCAGTGGCGGCGGCTGCAGGCAGCACGCGTGCTTCGCCAGTAATGAACAGGCCCGCCAAGCTGGCAGCTGCCTCGTGGGCAGGGTTGCCCGCTTTGAGGGCCACTGGATTGAGGTGATACCGGCGCAGCAATTGAAGCAAGCCACCCAGGTCCAAGGTACCTTCGGTGGCTTGGATGTCGATCAAGCTGGGGTCGTTGTCAAAGAAGTCAGGGGAGTCGCCGAAGCGGGTTTGCAGGTCGGCGGTCAATTGCACCAGGTCCAGGGACTTGACTCCAACCGTGACCAAGGGCAGGTTGGCGTTTTTGATTTCAAAAGACAAGGGGTTGGAACGGCCGTTCATAAAGTATCCGGTGGGTTCAAGCGGTAAGCCTGACACAACAGGCGTTGACTTTACACGCTTGGGCGGTCTCAACCGGCACACAGCCGGATAGGGTGTAATTTCGGGACAATGGCTGCCAAATGAAGGAGAGGCTATGTCAACCATCGGATGGTTGTTTCTGGTTTATTTTGTTTGGCTGGCGATCGGTATGCTTTGGCGTAGCCAAACCGTGCGTGGCCCGTGGTTCTTTTTGTTCAGAGCCTTCTTTCCCAACTGGCAGTTCTATCACCAGGTCGGTCCAGTGCCCCATTTGTATGTGCGCTATGAAGCACCCGGGCAAGCCTGGAGCGACTGGTGCTGGGTCTACCCGCGTGGCACACGCAGCGTCTGGCAACTGTTTCATAACCCCTGGGGCAACCGCGCCTTGGCCGCGCAAAACCTGGTGGACCATTTGTCCAGTGACATCAAGGACCTCGGGGAGGGCCAAGACGCCAGTCGGCTGGTGTCATACCAGTTGGTGTGTCGTTTGGCAGCGCAGGCGATGCGGCATTTGCAGCCGACCCTGAGCCAAGGGCGATACCAACTTGAAATCCGACTCGAACGCCCTCTGCCCAGTGGTTTTGCCAGCAGTGATACGGTGCTGCGCAGCCCGGAGATGGCCCTGTGAGCGGTGAACTGGTCATCCGCTGCTTTGAGATCCTGTGCGCTTTGAGCATATTGCTGCAAACCATCGAGAACTGGCGCATCGTCGACAGCACCGATCCAACAGGTGTGTGGTCTTGGCCAGTGCAGCGTGCCGATATTCCAGTCTCACCAGCTTGGGTTTTGCAAATGTTGGACTGGCTATACCAACCCCTGCTTTACCGAGCCTTGTTGTGGCTGCGCGGCCTGTCTGCCTGCGTGTTGGCGGTGGCGGGAGCGCAAATCGGTTCGGCTGTGGTGTTGTTTGTCTTGCAACTGCTGATCTTGGTGCGCTGGCGCGGGGCGTTCAACGGTGGCAGTGATTTCATGACCTTGATCAGTCTGACCGGCATCTTGATCGCGCAGGCGCTGATGTGGTTCACCGAACCAGGTTTGGCTTGGGCGGCAGGCTTGGGTTATGTCGCGATTCACACCCTGAGCTCGTATTTCATCTCTGGCTGGGTCAAGCTCAAGCGAAGGGAATGGCGCAGCGGGGAGGCCTTGACCGTGTTTCTCAACAGCGGCTTGTATGGCCCCTTGCGGCCTGACAGTGTGTTTCGCCGCCCAGCCGTTGCGCTGGTGTGCAGTTGGGCTTTCATTTTGTGGGAGGGGGTGTTCCCATTGGTTTTGCTCTTGCCTGACTTGGTCTGGTTGTATGGCGGAGTGGCCCTTTTTTTCCATTTCCTGGTGTTTTGGTTTTTTGGCTTGAACCGTTTTTTTTGGGCTTGGGCTGCCAATTTGAGCAGTGTGTTCTTTTTAGCTGACTGGCTGGGAGCCAGTCAGTTATATCTTTATAACTGATAAATTAAATTAAAATAACTTTATATAGTTAATCAAGGGTAAACTTTCACTTGAACTGCTTCAGGTCTGTGCATAGAATGTCGATCCTTACTAAATCTGGGCTTGAGGGCTCACAAGAACACAGGGCTTTTGCATGCAGTTGATGTGGCTTTCAGGGCCCACCGGTAATGTCAGAACAATCTCGATCACCACCCGCACGGTGTTATCCGCGGCTTTGGTCATCGGGATGTTCTTGGTTGCTTCCGGCTTTTTGCTTCACTTCGTGGGTTTCAAGATTGCCGTTGAATACAACCCCGACCTGGCTCGCAGCATTGGCGGCGTGACCAGCGAGGCTGAGCAAAAGCGCATGGAGTCGGTCTACCGCGACCACCTGTCGCAGTTGCGTGAATCCATGCAAATCACGGTCAACGAAATCCGCCAACTCGAAACCATGAAGAACAGCTTCATGGAAATGGCCACGCCCACCGTGGTGCGCGACAAAGTCAACCGCCGTGACGAGAACAAAGGCGGCCCGATGGTGGCTCCGCGTCCTTTCTCAAGACTGTTTAGGCAGCCCTTAGGAGTCGAATTTGACCAAACCCTGCAAGACTTTGTTCAAATCCAACAAGTCGTGCTTGAGTTGAAAGGTCGCTGGGAGAAACAACTCGATTGGCTCAGCGCCTTACCCACGGGAGTCCCGGTGCAAGGCGACTTTCGGGTGAGCAGCGGTTTTGGTATCCGAAACGACCCGTTCACTGGCGGCTTGGCCATGCATGAAGGTTTGGATTTCACGGCAGCCACCGGGACCAAGGTGGTGGCCTCTGCCAGAGGGGTGGTGATCCGCTCCGGTTGGGACCCGGGCTATGGCAATGTGATCGAAGTCCAGCATGCCGAAGGTTTTGCCACCCGATATGCCCATTTAAGCAAGCGTATCGCCCAAGTCGGTGACAACATCGAGCGCGGCGGTGTGTTGGGCGAAGTGGGCAGCACCGGCCGTTCCACGGGTCCGCATTTGCATTACGAGGTGTTCAACAAAGACCGGGTGATCAATCCGGTTCAGGTGTTGCCACTGAGCTCCAGTTGACCTCGCACCGGAGTTCCCATGTTTGAAAAATTGCGCGAAAAACCTTTGGCCAGTTCTCAAGAGCGGTTTGAAACCCTGATCGGGCGTACCACCCAGATTTTCGGGCGTGTGGTGTTGGTCGATAGCGTGCGCATTGACGGTAGGGTGGTGGGCAACATCGAAACCACCAAAGACAACAAGGTCACGATTGCCATCGGTCCGAGCGGGGAAGTCTCAGGCGACATCACAGCCCACCGCGTCATGGTGGCGGGCAAGGTTGAAGGCAATATTTATGCTTCCGAGCGTGTCGAGTTCCACAAAGATTCCGTGGTGCATGGCGACATCTCCTACGGCTCGATCGCGGTCGAACACGGTGCGCGTTTGCTGGGCCTGGTGATCCAAAACCCAGCAGGCGGCGGCACCGCTGGTGATGCCGCCAACTCTGCCATTCGACAAGCGCAGACCAGCAAGTAAGCCTTGGACACGCTGACACCTGATCAATACGACCAGGCCTACAACAACCAGGCCTTGGTGCCTGATTTTCTTCAATACCTGCAGCGCTGGGCTGCCGATTCCAAGGCTGTGCGAGACAGCCAGCCATGCCTGACAGACCTGCGATACGGCAGCGGCCCCCAAGAATCCCTGGACATCTTCACCACCGCCCATGCCAAGGCCCCGGTCTTGGTGTTTTTGCATGGTGGCTACTGGCGCGCTTTGGACAAGTCAGACTTTTCCTTTGTCGCGCCGGCCTTGACCGAACAAGGGGTGTGTGTGGTGGTGCCCAACTACGCCTTGTGTCCGGCGGTGACGATTCCGCAAATCGTTATGCAAATGGTCAAAGCTGTAGCCTGGGTATGGCGCTACCTACAAACTTGGGGCGGGGACTCTGACCGGATCCATCTGGCTGGGCACTCTGCCGGCGGGCATCTCATCGCCATGTTGATGGGTTGCGATTGGCGCTCTTACGCAGCAGACCTGCCGCCAAACTTGCTCAAAACCTCGCTCGCGGTCTCGGGCCTGTATGAACTGGACTCGGTCCGCATGTCTCCCCAGCTGCAAAAAGACCTGCGCCTCGATGACAAGCAAGTGATGGCGTGCAGCCCAGCTTGGATGGTCCCGCCCATCAACAGCCAGCTCTTCAG
>Ga0247832_1001524_pt1 | contig 40087 bp, 26 predicted proteins | sample LaCruzMarch2015__10_FD_192407 | JGI IMG/M metagenome (GOLD analysis project Ga0247832, IMG submission 192407) | Freshwater microbial communities from meromictic Lake La Cruz, Castile-La Mancha, Spain - LaCruzMarch2015_4m | ecosystem: Environmental > Aquatic > Freshwater > Lake | place: Spain... | reverse complement strand
TTATTTCACCATATAAAAAAACACGAAAAAACTATTTTAAACTTGGTCAAAGAAGCGAAAATAATGGACGCTGGTGCTATTGCATTTTACTCATTAGCCATGAGAAACAGAACGGATTTTAGTGCTCATATTCAGGAAAATCCACGTGATTATCTTTTTATTCATGGGGTATTAGACAGGCTTGTTGAGGTGGAAGAGTATCGAATAAAAACGGCGACCTTTCCAGAGCAACTTTGCCTAATAGATGGGGCCGGTCATATGTCGCCATGGGAAAATCCTACGGCGGTAATGAATTGTATCAAGTCCGTACTATAAAATAGTAATGTGGCCGGCCGCCTCACGACCATCATTGGTAATTAATCGATAAAAATATACCCCTTGTTCTAATTTATTTCCGTTTTGGTCTTCTCCTTTAAATACAAGAGATTGGTTATTCATTTCATAGACAAGATTTCCCCATCTATTAATTATGTAAAGGGTAAATTCTGTGCAATCTACAAACAAAGAATTGATGGTTAATACATCATTTATTCCATCATTATTAGGAGTTAAAACATTTGGGATTTCTAAGTTTTCAATGGTAACTGAAGGAATAATCGTGAATAGAAGTGGTGTATTAAAATCACAGCCGTTTTCTCCTTCTATAAATAATGTTGCGGTGTAGTCGCCAGAATTAACAAAGGTATTAATGAAGCTTGCAGAATTAAAATCTCCAATTCCTGTTATAGTCCAATAAGTTTGCTCTGCCACATAATTTCCAAGGAGTAGTTCGGCACTAAAGGCGGCAACCTGACCACATTGTGGCGTGACTTGTGGAATTAATTGTGGTATTGATGTAATTATTACGTTAGCAGTGTCACTCATTGGGCAATCCTCAGAACTTATCGCACTTACAATAACAGTATAATTACCTAAAGAATCATAAATATGTGTCCCATTGGCGTTAGTCCCTGTTTGTCCATCACCATAATCAATAAAATAAGTGCAGCTGGTGTTAGGAGGGGTAATTGTGGACCAAGCTAATGCGGTAGTGTAAGTCGCTGTTTCTCCATCACACAAAGGGTTTAAGCTGAGGCTAATCGACGGATAAGGATTAAACGTTATTGAAAAAGTGTCTGCCGCAGTGCAATTATTTTGAGTAGTTAATTCAACCCAATAAGTTTGAGTGGAATAAGCTCCATTAGGTGCTAATACGTTGTTCAAGATTTGTCCGGAACCTAAACTATTAGCGGATTCGTACCATGTAATACTCGCCATTGGATCTAATGGATCAGTTTGATACGTACTTAGAAATCCTGTTGCATTACCGCATGTATCTATAGGGCCGGTATATTGAATTGTATTAGGGCCTAACACAACTATGGTATCTTGATTTATTGGAGAAATACAATTTCCTAAAGAGGATACTAATTCAACCGTGTAATTACCTGGAGATAATGCACTTAAATTAAAGTTGGGCCCTTGTAAATTTATGGTGTCGTTAAAAATCCAATCAAAGGAGAAAAAAGAACTTGCATTTGTTGAAACAAAAAGGGTGTCTCCAAAACACAATGGTGAATTCGTTATTATTCCTGGTAGAGGAGGAGTAGCAATGATAATTATAGCTACTGTATCGGGTATTAATTCACATGATCCCGCTGTAAATCCACTTATTACATAATTTCCTGATTGCGCCGGAACAACATTAAGTAACTGTAGGTTAATACCATTGGAATTAATCCCCAAAGGTCCTGACCAATTATACGTTGCTCCTGGCAATGAATCCGTAGTTAATGCTAAGGTGTCGCCGCTACAAAGAATGGATGCATTAGACTCTATTTCATATTTATATGCAGCGAAATCACTAAAATAACCATATCTACAACCCGAGTTTGCGCCACCATGTATTACTCCGAGATGAAATTTAGAGTTTGGATTTTCTATTCTACTTGCTTGCTGTACACCGATAAATGAAGACCCATCAATTTGTGCATATTTCCATGTGCCCGCTGTTCCGGGTACCGGCTGGAATATACCCGGACCTATATTAGCTGGGGAGCCATTTAGCGTAAATGTGTTTTCTCCCCCTGTCGGTACTAAAATATTAATTGCAAAAAACTCGTTGGTGGACCGAACGAAAGCAACCGTGTTTGAGCCTGTACAGACAATTGGCGGGACAATTGCACCACCAACCTCACAACCGAACCCGGAGGTGTGTAAAACATAAACCGGTTTATCTGTTTGTGTATAGGCCGTAGCGTTCGTTTGAGTATGAACGTACATATCTGTTATGTTTAATATGGCGACATTAACGCCGTCTATTGTTACTTGCGTATTATTTTGGGTAGCAACAATATAAACTTTGTCAGGACCATTTAAATATCCTTTAATTGTAATATGTTCTTTTCCTGTAACCGAAATCGGTATGATTTGATCTCCCATTAAATCAGCACAGCCGCCGTAAGGCGCGCCAGACATAGAATCATCAACTATAGTAATGGCTATGGGTTTATCAGCGACAACTGTTGATCCGGATAAATGCAATCCCGCAGAGGTACTTACCGCTTGGGCACTATACGTTTCTCCTTTTTGAAGAATTATTACAAAAGGAACGTTGGCAGGATGCCCAACAATATCGTTTTTTGGATTTATAGTGACTGTTGTATTATTTTGAGTGGCCACAATATCAAAACCAGAGCGTGCATAGGCAGCATTACTAAGAAAATTTTGGAAAGGCACTATAAATTGCGTTCCTAAGGAATTCTTTCCTTTAAGTGTGAAAATATCGGGATTACAATTGCAGGTTGGTGTTACTTCATAATAAGCCATGATAGGGGTGGTGGAAACAATTTTAAACCCAAAAGGCAAAATCATGTTTGGTGGTTTATTTTCTGTTATATCAACCCAAGGTGTTAAGTCGAGTGTTTGTGCTGCATTTATTCCAAGATTAATTACTTGTACTGGAAAAGCAGGATTTGCGGGCTGAGAAATGGTAATTGTTGCAGCCGTATTTAAGGTCGCAAACCTTAAAACAATGGGTCTGTCGCCATGGCTTTGAGCAACCTCAGGGGCAACAAACCAAAAAAGCGTATCTGTTTGACCAAAAGAAAAGGCCATGTTAAAAACAATTGCAACAAATAAAATAATTTTATTCATATTTTATAACATTAAGAAATGGCACTTAGTTTTTTATTATCCGCATTATTTGTTTTTCATCTATTGAACTTACTTCAACAAAATAAATTCCCGGTGCGTAATCCATTTTCGCTGTGAATGTCTCTGCACCATCTATATAGAAACTCTCTATTAACCTGTTGTTAGCATCAAATAAATTGATGGTGCCAGTAAACACCTCATCAAATGTTATACTCCACATGTCTTGCACTGGATTAGGAAAGATCTTTATTCCTGATAAACTTCCTTCATCAATAGAGACATAATTAATAGTTATACAATTGGATGTGTCAGTGCAGCCATTAGAATTCGTGGTAACAACGGCATAAACGCCATTCTGTGTAACCGTATAATTTGCGCTTGTTGCAGCGGGAATGGCTCCTGAAGTCGTACAATTTATCCATTGGTATTGAAGACCAGGTAAGCTAGAATTTATCACCAAACCATTCGCGGAAATTGTGTTGTTAATTTGCTCCAAGGAAAGATTTAATGTCACTATGCTATCACACCCTTGCAGATTTGTTTGGTTAGAGGTGTAAGTTCCCGCTTGAGTATAAGTCGTGCCATTGAATAAATAACTATCTCCTTGACAAATCGAAACATCAAGCGAAACTTCATCACTTTGGCATGTTATATTTATAAAGTCCAGGTAATTTGACATTGAAAGTTGAATACTTGTGTAGCCAACGAGGGGTGATGCCATAGTTGTTGGGTTCACGTTAGACACCGCAACGGAAGATGGATAGGTAAAGGTCCAAGAGCTTGGGCCTTGTCCAGCCAACATATCTGTTACTGTCATGGATTGATTCGTACAAGTTGCGTATGAAACTTGTATTTCTGGTTGTCCTTGTAAATCAAAAGAAATAGTGTTAGTTAAAAGCGTGTCGCCCGACCCGAGGTAAAAAGGATATGAAACACCAGCTGCACCCGCTCCGCCTAAACCACCTGCACCACCGATACCCCCCGAACCTCCGTTACCGCCATCACCAATTTCACTAGAACAAGCAGCTTGAATTGGGCCACCAGAACCGCCTTGGCCACCAGAACCACCTTGACCACCAAGCCCACCTAAACCAGCGGTACCAACTTGAACAAAACAATCTATTAAACAGCCGTTTAATCCATTAGAATTAATATAAACGCCAAAAGTCGCGCCACCACCGTAACCTCCCGTTCCACCTTGTCCTCCTTGACCTCCTCCCCCTCCTCCTGCACCACCATTTCCTGGGCCATTATCGCAGAAAGTACAATTCTGTCGACCACCACCGCCACCGCCTCCAGCACCGCTACCACCACACCCATCAACACCATTTGACGCTTGTCCGCCTGGCATCCAAAACCCATTTTGATGAACGCCCTGAAGACCATTGGCCCCAATAGCGCCTGCTGCGCCTGGCAACCCACTTCCTCCTGCTGTACCATTTCCTCCTGGATCGCCATCATTGCCTTTAATACCTGCAGAACCGCCGTTTACACAAGTAGCGCCACCGACGCCACCATTTCCAGCGTTATTGGAAGAGCACTCGTCCCCGCCGGCTCCACCGCCAGCACCAGAGCCACCATTTCTTCCAGTTCCTAAACTTCCGTTTCCACCGGGATTACTAGCGCCATTCTGTTGAGCGCCACCAGCGCCACTTAATACACCTCCTCCTCCCATACCACCACTTCCTCCACCACCGCCTGGGCTTCCACTGCCGAAAGTACAATCACTACCATTACAAGAACCTGGAGAACCTTGACTACCATTTCCTCCAACCACTCCGTTCGCGCCAGCAACACCGGCAAAGCCCGACGATGCCGAACCTATTAGAAATTGACAGCGCACAAACTTGTAGTCGGTACAACTGTCTAAATATACCCCATAAACAGATGTTCCGAAGGGATTAATAGCAGAAGAAGGAAGCGCATTGGCCACCTGAAACGTTAAATCTTGAAATCTGAAAAAGTTTTTATTTGATATTTCGAAAACACTCAAACGTGGAGACGATAAAGGTCCTTGGACATTTAAATTTGATCTATAAATTACGCTTGCACCTGCCAAACTTGTTTTTGTCCACGCTAATGAATCAATAAACCCCCCTTCAAGGGTTATGTTATTTCCGTTTAAAGTTAGGCTGCTGTCAATAATGTATTGTCCTGTTGCTATTCGGATGTACGTATTATTTCCCGCTGTTAATAGCGCTGTGCTTAAATCCAAAGGGGAAATTTGTGTTCCTAATCCTATCGATGTTCCGCTTGTGGACACGTAAGTAAATTGACATTGTGACTTTATACTATTAGATAAAAAACCACAAATAAAAAATGAAAATAAAACTCGAGTCATTTGGCATTTTTTGGCTAAAAATACAATTATTATTTAGTAACAAAAATTAATCTTCATTATTAATTTTAGAAATCCACCAATCTACCGATTTCGCATCGGAAAGCAAATGTGGGCCTGACTGCGTTCTCTTCAAACTTATCAGTGTTGCGCCAATTCCTAATTTTAAACCGAAATCATTTGCGATTGATCTTATGTAAGTACCTTTTGTACAAGTAATGGAAAAGAATAATTCAGGAAAATTTGAAGTGTCCAAAACAAAAGATTTTATTGTTATTTTATTAGGTTGTAGCACCAAATCTTTTCCTTCCCGTGCGTAATCGTATGCTCGCTTTCCCTCAATTTTTTTTGCCGAAAACAAAGGAGGAATTTGGCTTTGTTCGCCCAAAAAACTTAATCTTACCGACTCCATTGCCGTTTCGGTAATGCCAGCACAATCAAACAAGTGATTAAATTCCGTTTCTAAATCGTATGACGGCGTTGTTTTTCCTAATAAAATAATTCCAGTATACGCTTTGTCTTGGCCGATCATTTCAGTAATTAACTTCGTGTTTTTACCCGTACAAATAAGCAATAAACCGGAAGCAAGCGGATCGAGCGTTCCCGCATGCCCCACTTTTATTTTTTTTATGTTAAGCTTTTGCTTGATGTGCCAACGAATTTTATTTACCACATCAAAGGAGGTCCATCCCAAAGGTTTATCCACCAATAATGTTTGGCCAGACTGAAAATCTATCATGCCAATTTTTTTTAAACGATAAACGTGTAATAAACAATAAATGAAATGCCTAATAAGATTCTATACCAAGCCCAAAGTTTGAATCCATACTTCTTTAATACGCCAATAAAGAATTTAATCGCTAAAAATGCTACCATAAAAGCAATACAATTTCCTAAAATAAATAGCAACAAATGGTTGTCTTGAACCAACATTTCATACCCTTTTACTTCAATACCTAGACCAGATGAGTTAATTGTTGACCAGTTTTTGATAAAAACAGAATAAGACGTAACAGCTAACATAGTTGGAACAGCTAAAAAAAAACTAAATTCAGCAGCCATACGCATCGTAAGTCCCTGTTGCATTCCGCCAATAATCGACGCAGCCGAACGACTCGTTCCGGGCATCATGGCCAGGCATTGCCAAAAACCTATGGTTACTGCACTTTTATTACTCACCTTCGCCTCCTCGTCGATAGTGGACTTAGTAAATAATTTATGAATAAATAAAAGGACAATGCCTCCCAAAATTAATGCTATTGCTATAGGTAATGGTTTTTCAAGAATCGCCTCAATTTTGTCGTCAAATAACTTCCCTAATACAAGAGCTGGAATTACGGCCAAACCGATTTTAAGGTAAAATTTATACGAGGTAAAATCGATAAACTTTTTCCAATACAAAACAACAACCGCTAAAATTGCACCGAATTGTATCGATACCAAAAACATTTTAACAAAAGGATCTTTCTCGATACCAAAAATAGAACTAGTGAAAATCATATGAGCCGTTGAGGAAACAGGTATAAATTCCGTTAATCCCTCAATTATGGCAAGTGCGACCGCTTGTAAAAAAGTCATAGCGAATGTTACTTTTTAGACTTCTTAACAACGACTTCCTTTTCGTTTTTCGGCTCTTCTTTTACATGATTAGGCTCACTTTCAGTGATGTTTAATTTTTTTGGTTTCTTTACAATGCTAAAAAGAATTACTCCATATCCTGCCACAATAAACATTGGCGCTATTGTTATGCGAACAGTACTAAATAATGCCTCGCCATCAAATTTGTTGGGATCATCTGAGCCCCCTCCAATCATTAATAAAAAACCAATTAAATTTAAAGCAATTCCTATTAACAAAATTCGGTAGTTTTTTGGTTGGAAACCAAAGTGCTTGATTTGATTGCTCATAGTAGTTAGTATAGGTTATCTAATTTCATACGAAGATACTTGTTTAATGCAAACCATGTTGATACTAGCGTGATTAAAATGCCTAAAAATACTAAGGACCCAGACAATAATAAAAGTACTTGCCAAGAAAAAGTTATTTCTATGGTTTCCATTACATTGTTTAATGCAAAGAAAACGCTTACTAATAAAAACAAAGAAATAATTGCAGAAATAACACCCTGAAAAATTGACGCCATTAAAAATGGTCTGCGAATATGCGATGATGTTGCGCCAACAAGCGTCATTGTTTTTATTGTAAAACGTTTGGCATAAAGTGACATCCGAATTGTATTGTTGATCATAGCAACAGCGATAGTTATTAAAAGAGCCGCTATTGATAGAAATAATAAAACAAATTGTTTAAACCCCAAGTTCACTTTTTCGACACTTGCCTCATCATAATTGACCTCATCAATTTGGTTAGGAAAAGATTTTAACAGCTTATATTTTATTTTTTTCATGCCTTTTTTATTTGCAAAAGAAGCGTTTGGAGAAAAACACAGCGAAGGAGGTAAGGGGTTCTCTCCCTCCAACAATTCAATTATCTCTTCCTGCTCCCTGCCGCCAAACTCTTGTATGGCCCTTTCAGCTGAGACAAACCAAACCTTTTTAAATTCTTTCCAATTCTTTATCCGCAACTCAATTTGTTTAATATCGGCGTCATTAAGTTTGGTGTTAAAAAACACGTCTCCCTGTAGGCTTTCTTTTGCTTGATTTTGAATATTGCTAAGTCCAAACATACCACTTAGCACTATACCAATCATAAAGAGGACTAGTGAGATGCCTATTATTGTTGAGACATAACTGGTTTTAACGCCTCGTTTATTGTATTTCTCTATTGCTTCTGACATATTTCAAAAGTAGTTTAAAACCAATCTGTTAAATCGCAATCCTCAAGGAATAATCAACCATGCATTGTGGATTGAAAATAACTTTTTACTATTTAATTAATTTGGAACCCAGTCACCGTACTCTTTTATTAGATCAATAAGTGCTTGAACGGCTTCTTTTTCAGGCACATTTTTTCTAACCACTTGCTTTTCCTTATACAACGTTATTTTACCTGGCCCCGTTCCGACATAACCGTAATCTGCATCTGCCATTTCTCCTGGACCATTTACTATGCATCCCATTATTCCTATTTTAATTCCCTTTAAGTGAGCTGTTCGTTGTCTAATTTTTGCCGTTGTTTCCTGCAAGTCAAATAAGGTACGCCCGCACGATGGGCAGGAAATATACTCTGTTTTTGAAATACGCGTTCGTGTAGCCTGTAAAATCCCAAATGCCGTGGAATTTATGGCTGTTATTGCTTGTTTGCCACTAAGCCAAATTCCATCGCCAAACCCATCAATAAACAACGAACCACAATCGCTAGCAACATGCAACTGAAAAGTTTCCATGTCTTCTGAATCGTTCACTACTTTTAAAATAACTGGATTATTCCATTTCAATTTCAATAAATCAATATATACCTTGCGAAAAAGTTGTGTCTTATTGCTATAAGCTGTTTTTAATACTAAAATCATGTCTTCGAACTCTACTAAATTTACCGGTAAAGGTTGACTGCACTCCACTTCCAAAAAAGCACGCTGTTTCTTATCCAAAATTGGAAGGTGCTCCGTTTTAACCAAAGGATAAAATCCTTTTTTACCCGAATAATGTTTTTCCCAAACATCAAAATCAACGAGCACTCCTAATGTTCCGGGACATTCGAAATCAAGTATATTTTGGCCAAGGTAAACGTAATCTGCTGCTAAATCTTGTATGTTCCATTTATCAAGTTGTACAGAATAGTTATACCCAAAGCCGTAAAAATTAGCGGGAACAATCGTCTGCTTCCTTGAAAAATCGGCAATAACAACAGGCACATTTTTTCCGCCAATATTATGTATTTCCCTACTCGTTCTTCGCGCATACGTATAAGGACTATAAAGAGGGTCTTCCGTTTTATCTAAAATGAAAAAATCGTTGGTATCATCAAATTTTGCTGCTAATTTGCGTGCTACAGGAAGTTCAAACTCGGGGTCCTCTGTTAATGAAACTCGAATAGTATCCCCAATGCCATCCTCCAATAAAGCGCCTATGCCAACTGCCGACTTAATTCTACCGTCCTCTCCATCTCCTGCTTCTGTTACGCCAAGGTGTAAGGGATAGCAACGCTTTTGATTTAACATTTTAGCAACCAAAAGACGATAAGCTTGAACCATAACGATGGTATTACTTGCCTTCATGGAAATGGTTAAATTAAAGTATTCGTTCTTTTCACATATTCGGATAAACTCCAAAGCCGATTCCACCATGCCTTCAGGCGTATCGCCATAACGACTTAAAATTCTGTCTGAAAGGGATCCATGATTTGTTCCAATTCGCATGGCTGTATGGTGCTTTTTACACAACAAAACAAGGGGCGTAAACTTATCTTCGATCCGGTCTATTTCTGCCTGATAACTTGCATCTGTATAGTCAATTTCTTCAAACTTTTTCTTATCGGCGTAATTTCCAGGGTTAATGCGGACTTTCTCGACTAAGGTGGCAGCAATTTCCGCTGCATTGGGTGTAAAATGAATGTCGGCTACCAATGGCGTAGTGTAGCCTTTATCTTGTAATAATTTTCTAATTACCCCTAAATTTTCTGCTTCCTTTTTACTAGGGGCGGTTAATCTAACGAGTTCGGATCCGGCTTCAATCATGCGAATGGACTGGTTAACAGAATCTTCGGTAGCCATGGTGTCAGTTGTTGTCATGGATTGCAAACGAATAGGATTTTCGCCGCCCATTTTTAAACCCCCAATACTAACCTCCAATGTGGTAATTCTTTTTCTATTTAATAAATCGATACAATACATGTAATTGACATTTTAAGTATAAATACATCAGCTTCCGTTCAGCAAAGTTAGCTAATAGTTTTCTTTGATATCCAAATCCACGCTATGGATACTTTTTTGTTTTTATCCTTTATTCTTCCTTACTATTTAACAACACCTTAAATACAGTACCACCACTTTTTGTTGATGTAAAAGAAATAGTACCCCCGTGATTATCAACTATTTGTTTAACCAAAGAAAGTCCTATTCCACTACCCGTTGATTTTGTCGTAAAATGAGGGGTAAATATTTTGTCGTATTGATTTACAGAAATGCCACATCCGTTGTCTTTAATTGCTATCTGTATAATGTTGTTCGTTTGGGTTATAGAAATATTAATTTCTGGATAAGCAACCTCTGAACAAGCTTGAGATGCGTTTTTAAGAAGGTTATTAATTACCTGAATCCATTGGTCTTTATCTATTTTTACAATACATTTTTCTAACGCACAATCCAATGTGATTTTTACTTTTTCATCGAAAAGAAAAACGGGTAAAATACGTTTTATAAGTAACACGAGATCGGTCTCTTTTTTGTTAGGAATTGGTAACTGCGCAAAAAGTGAGAAGTCATTGGCAATCTTAACTAAACTATCAACCTGCTCAATTATGGATTTTACCACTAATTCAATTTTAGTTTTTGACTCCGAATCGTTAGGGTCATAAGAACGAAGTAACTGCTGAACGCTTAGTTTTATTGGAGTTAATGGATTTTTAATCTCATGTGCTACTTGCTTTGCCATTTCTCTCCATGCCGATTCTCGTTCATTTGATTTTAGTTGCTTGATAGCAAGGTCTAACTCATCCAGTTTGTTGTTGTAAGCGTCAACAATTGTACTTATTTCATCTTTAGCAGAATAAATTATATGTTGGTTTCTTTGTCCGAAACTTATGGCTCTTACTTTTAATTGAAGCTGCTTTAATGGTTGCACCAATCGATTAGAAACGAGTAACGAAATAATTATAGCGCCTGCGAGCAACAAGATGAAGATATTCATGATGGAGACTAAAAAAGACTGTATTTGTCTTTCAAAATCGCGTTGTTTTCCAAACTGCTGTATATTTAAAAAACCAACGGTTTCATTTTTTCCATTATTCAAGGGCATGTATACCGAATAGAACGTTAGTTTCCCTATGTTTTCCTTTTGGGAATATAAACTTTTAGCGTTAAATTTTAATTCTTTTAAAGCGGTAGGATTAATTTGTTCACTTTGAAGCCCCAAAGAGAAAACTTCTGGCTTTGAACCGCCGATTAAGTAACCGTTTAAATCATAAATGTTAATGTCTGTTTCAAAAATTGCTGCTAATTTTTCGGTAAATAATTCGAGAAACGTTCTGTCTTTAACTCGTGAAATCGTTGTAGATTGACCAATTTTATTACTTAACTCTGATGATATCGCTTTTACTTTGTCTATAGTGGTTTTGTTATTATACAATTCGTATTGACGACTAACAAATAAGCCACTCACCGAACCAAAGAAAACAAGTGATAAAACGACTAGGGAAACAGACATTATTTGAATTTTTAACGCTAAAGTCCAACTGTATGCATCTTTTTTTACAAATACCAAGTTGACAATATTGGCAATGACTAATAATAAGCCCCAAAAACAAAACACATAAGAGAAAGAAGTTAGTTTATCATAGCTGGTTTTAGCTTTTTCTGACAAAACAACTGCCTCGTTATTTCCTTTAAATAATACATAATGATTGTAAGCATCTTCATTAAAAAATAGTCCTTTTGCAAAGTGTTTTTTGAAAGAAAAAACACATGTTGGAAAATGAAAATCACCGTTTTGCTTAACTAGTTTTCCTTTAAAATAATTAGCTGTAGAATAACGGGAAAGGCCGCTTATCTCTTTTGCCTCCTTCGATAACAATAGCCTCGGAAAACCTATTTCTTCCGGTATTTTTTTTGACTTTAAACTAAATACAATAATTCCCTTGTGTTCATTAATTGTTTGTTTAATCAAATAACTAAAGCCTAAATAAGAATCGTTAAGAAAGAAAATGCTTTCGTTAATTTCTGATTTTTCACTGTGATTTTTCACTAAATCATCTAGCTTATTTTCGTCTAATCCATCCTGTGATATAAGGGTGTTTGATAACGAATCGATAACGGTAATGCCTAAATCATATGCGTCCCAAACACCGTTAAAATAAGTCCGTTTGAAATAATCTTCCACATCCGATGCAATTAGGGTGCTTGCACCGGCAAAAAAAAGTGCTTGTATTGTTGAGTCCGCCTGTAATTCCTTTTGAAATGTTGAATAATTAATTTCAACCTCATAATCACGAACCAATAACAACTGAGTGGCATAAAGCTTTCTCATCGCGCGTTCTTTCTGGCTGTTCTGGGTGTCCAATTCATTAGTTATTACAAATGAAAAAAGAGCCAAAAGACATAGTTGCAAGACTATATTTTTATTGCCCGTTTGATTATTTTGTGTTATTAAACTAATTAAACACAACATAACAGGTAATAGCAAAGAAATTGCCGAAGTGTTTCTATATAAATACATTCTAAAGACAATGAAACCTATTGCTAAAGCAATAATTAAAATCCACGCTCTCGGTTTTAATGCTTCCAATTCATATAACTGGCGCAATACCTTCATAAGGCCAGTATAAAAACAATAAAAAATAATGCCTACTAAAACAATAATTAAATAGGAATAAAGGGAAAGTGTAAACGGTAAATCCAATGCCAAAGAAATATCGGCGTTTTCCACCAAAACAACTATAAAATCTAAAATAAACCACCATAAAACGTAAATTATTACGATAAAAATGAATTTCCAAAAAATAACCTGTTTAGAAATTACAAATTTTAACAGAATTAAATAACCGAAAATTAAAATGCCAATATTTACAAATAATGCTAAAATGGTAGGAAATAGTTTGTTGAAAGGAAATAAAGTGGCTGATTGGAACTCTTGGTTTTGAAAAAAATTAAGAGAAAAAAAATAAACCGACAAAAAGCGAAATGAAAGGAATGCCAGAAATGCAAATAGGCCATAAAGTTGATTCTTTTTAATCAAACTATATAAGGCACAAAAAAAAGAGCCATACGCTAAGAGTAATAAAACAAAAGTTAGGCGCGTGTTAAGTGCATGAGCACCCGTTTCAATTAGTTGAGTAATATAAAATAAATGCCTTGAATTTTTATCTTTAACTGAAAAGAATCCTTCAGTTGAAACGGCCAATTTAATTGGTCCATCGTAAATAGATGAGCTGAAATTATTCGTTAAGTATTCATTCTCGAGTTTATAGATGGATTGAACTAAAAAAGCGCACTGGATATGGAACCCATCTTTTTTATTTGAAATAATGTAATAATAACCGTTAGCTAATTTGTAAAAACCGTTTTTTAATTCATTTGATTTAATCCTCGTTTCAACCGGTATTTGATTAGTATTCCAATAAATCAATTGATTATTGCGATAAACATGTAAAAAAAAGGGCGTTTTATTAAATCTTACATGATGATTAGCTGGTTTTGAAACACTATTGACTAATGCGCGGACTTCTTTTTCCATTGCATCTTGTGCAAGGTTAAATGAATGCTGAATTTGTTGATGTATTGCCGGAGTTAATTGCTTGCTATTGTCGTACTTATCTATAAAAAGAGCTGAAATGAATAAAACACTCGACAAAAAAAACCACCCCCACTTTTTTAAACGAATAGCTGATTTTATCTTAATCATTAAGTATTAAAGTTGGAAATCTACTTTGTAATGATAACAATAACTTTCTAAAGTCCTCATCAGCATGGTGGTTATTTCGGTAAATAAAACTCGCCTCTTTTTTGTAAGGTAAAATAAATTCATTAAAACAGGGAACGGCATGGTTTTCCCACTGATAAATGATATCTGATCTTCTATAGCCTCTTGTTTCTTGGTCGCGGTAAATGCGTCTGTCTAACTGGACATTCGGTTCAACGTCAACAAAAATAGTATAGTCTAATAAATTTCTAACGCCTACGTAATGATAAAGAAAAAGCCCTTCTACTATAAGAATTCGGCTTGGCTGAATAGTTAATAAAACATTTTTTGCGGGGCTGGAATTAAAAAAATATTCCTTTACTTCTATTGGAATTCCATTGGATAGCGCAATTAAATCTGTTGTTAATTGTTGTTCGTTTAATGCTGTTGGTAAATCAAAATTTATTACTCCCCGCGTATCTTTTTGTTGGTTATCAATAGTGTTATAGTAATTGTCCATACTGAAGATAGAAGGTTTTTGCTGATGTAAAACCTCCCCCAAACGGCGTAACAAAGTGGTTTTACCGGCGCCACTACCGCCGCTGATTCCAATAATTATCCTTTTTTTCGTACAAGTTAAATTCGATTTCATACAATGCAAAAATAAGTATTCATAAAAGATTTTCTCAAACCATTAAAAGTAGATTTAATAGATTAAGTTGTAATTTTGAATAAATTCTATGTTTAAACTTTTTATATGATAAAATTGTGTTTGTACTTGCTTTTTTTTCTATTGGTAAATAGTACGGTTTCAGGTCAATTAAAACTGAAAGATAAAGCGCCACTAAGTGATAAATTGATGGTGTCTGCTAATACGGAAAGTTTATCCTTGATAAAAGCCATAAAAAAAAATGGGTTGGTTGTTATCTTTAGTTGTAATACTTGTCCTTTTGTAGTGGGAACAGAAAGTTTTCCCGGTTGGGAACTTCAATATAATGAACTGTACGCCCAAGCAACTAAAAACAATATTGGTTTCTTGATTTTAAATTCCAACGAAGGAAAACGTGCTGGTGATGACTCTTTTATTGAAATGAAAAAGCACGCTGAAGAAAAGAAATATAACATGCCGTATTTAATGGATGAAAACAGTGCTTTAGCAAATGCGTTTGGAGCAAAAACAACCCCTCATGTCTATTTTTTTAATGAAAAATTATCGTTGATTTATATGGGGTCTATTGATAATATCTGGGATAAGAATCGAACCCAAACCATTCCTTATTTAATGAATGCCATGTTAGCGAAAAGCCAAGGAAATCGTATTAAAATAAAACATACGACCCCAAAAGGATGTAGTATTAAACGATCTCACTAAAAATATTCGTAATGAACAAACTAATTATTTTTCTTTTTATCGGTTATACTGCTTTTTCGCAACAAGGTGATGGCGGCGTGCCTAGAAGTTATAAGTTTAGTGGTGATCTTAAGACAATAGATAAAATTTCTTTTTTAGAGCCTGATGTGATGGCATTGAAAGCAGAGGATGCTATAACAGATAAGACGGGCTTGTCCCCTTGGCGATTTGGATTTAATAACCCAAGTTCTTCCACATTATTTAATTGCGGAACATGGGACACCTTGCCTAATAAAGATCTTATCTGGAGATTGTTGGTGCATTGCGATAAGGCGCTCACGGTAAATTTGACTTTTCAAAATTTAATGATCCCGGAGGGAAATGAATTGTTCATTTATAAGCCCGATAAATCTTTTGTTTTAGGACGATTCACTGCAAATCATATTTATGAAGGTCAATTAGGCTCAGAACTTGTTCCTGGAGAAGATGTAATGATCGAGTACTATATCCCTTCTAATAATGATCTTGGAAATTTAGAGTTGGGTATCGTTACACACGGGTATAGATCCTCAAATGAGTTTCAAGAAAAAGCCTTTGGAAGTTCGGGTGCATGTAATTTTAATGTCAACTGTGCACAGGGTGCTGCCTGGGTTAATGAAAGAAACAGTGCTGTTATGTTAGTATCAGGTAGTAATGGTTTTTGCTCGGGTGCCTTGGTGAATAATGTGTTAAATGATGGTAAACCGTATGTTTTAACCGCTGATCATTGCTACAGTAATCCTGCGTCATGGATTTTTCGCTTCAATTGGCAAGCAACTAATTGCACAAACCCCGCGGCTTCTCCTAGTTTTGTGTCATTAAACGGTGCGGTTTTAAGGGCTCGAGGAGCGACATCTGATTTTTGCTTAGTAGAAATAACAGGAGGCTTAATTGGTAATACAGTACCTGCTGCTTATATCCCTTATTTTGCTGGATGGGATAACTCTAATGTGACACCTGCATCGGCGGTATGTATTCACCACCCAAGTGGCGATATTAAAAAAATATCTTTTGAAAATGATCCTTTGGTCTCTACATCCTGGGGCGGTGGACCGGCGAATACCCATTGGGGAATTACTAATTGGGATTCTGGAGTTACAGAACCCGGTTCCTCAGGTTCTCCTATTTTTGATCAAAATCATCGAGTGGTTGGACAACTTCATGGCGGAGCCTCTGCTTGTGGCGCAGCAGCATTATCTGATGAATACGGAAAATTCGGATACTCATGGAATCCTGCTGGCAGCGACAGTACCAATCAACTCAAATATTGGTTAGATCCTGCCCTGAGTGGAGCTTTATTTATTGACGGCTTTGATCCCGCTGGTGGTGTGCCTGTACAAGTAGATCCCGCTGTTAGTAATGTACAAGGGGTTTCTGGAACATATTGTTCGGCAGAAGTTACTCCTTCTTTCTCATTGGTAAATAATGGGGCGGTCACTTTAACATCCGCTACAATAAGCTATGGATTTGATGGGGTAAATAATCTAATTTATAATTGGTCAGGAATTTTGCCTCAATGGCAATCTGTTGTAGTTAATTTACCCGCAGCTACACTTACAAATGGCGCACACACCTTTAGTGCAACTGTAACAAGTACCAATGCTGGGGTGGATGAAAATAATTTAAATAATGCTGTCAATAGCTCTTTTTTAATTGTATTAAATGGGGTTTCTGTCGTGATGGATTTGACCTTAGATTGTTTTGGTTCTGAAACTTCGTGGGAGCTTCAAAACACGAGTGGTACGGCTATTTACGCGGGTAACGGTTATGCGGATGACGAACCCGGAATGGTAAGTGAAACCTGGTGCTTAAATTATGGTTGTTACTCCTATGTGCTTATGGATAGTTACGGTGATGGTTTATCTAATAATGGAATATGTGTAACGGGAGATGGTAACCTTTATATTAGTCAAGCGGGGGATTCTCTCACTTCAATTCCTACTAGTGGTGCTGATTTTGGAGATCAAGTTACACTTAATTTTTGTTTGTCGGGGGCCGGTTTAAATGACCTTGAAAATAATAATATGATGATTTTTCCTAACCCTAGTAATGGGGTTGTAATGATCAGTTTAGAACATCAAACAACTGGGGTATTCCAGGTTTTAACTCTTACTGGTCAGATAATGGAAGAATATGATTTTAATGGGCAACAGTTTAAAATGAATCTTGCAGCTCTTTCTGATGGATCGTATTTTATACGATTTATTGAACAGAACGGTAAATCAAGCATTAATAAACTTGTTTTAAATTAAGGTGTGGCGGGTATTTATCTCCACATTCCTTTTTGTAAACAACGTTGTACCTACTGTGATTTTCACTTCTCCACTAATTTTGAAAAATATAGAAATGACTTGATTCTTTCTATGTGTAAGGAACTTGTTTTGAGGAATAAAGAAGTTTCGGAAGAAGTTGATACCATCTATTTTGGTGGAGGAACCCCGAGTTTGTTGCAAAAAAATGAATTTACATTGCTTCTTGATACTGTTTTTACAAATTTTACCGTGAATCCTCACGCGGAAATTACCATTGAAGTGAATCCAGATGATTGCTCAGAAACTAAACTAAAGGATTGGATTGACTTAGGGATAAATCGTTTGAGTATTGGTTTACAATCCTTCAAAGAGGGAGATTTAAATTGGATGAATCGATCTCACAATTCAAGGCAAGGAATAGATGCTGTTAAAAACGCCCGCCGTGCTGGCTTCAAAAATATATCTATAGACTTAATGTATGGTTTGCCAAATTTGAGTAAAGAAGAGTGGTTGATAAATCTCAAGAGCGCTGTTGCGTTGAAACCAACACATATTTCTGCCTATTGCCTGACTATTGAACCTAAAACTGCTGTACATAGTTGGGTTCTTAATGAGAAATCTATTCCGTTAAATGAAGATTACCAAAACGAACAGTTTTTGGATATGATTGAATTTTTGTCAGAAGTAGGATATGAACAATATGAAATTTCGAATTTTGCAAAAGGAAGTGTTTATGCGAAACATAATACCGCCTATTGGGAGGGAAAGCCTTATCTAGGTGTTGGTCCTTCTGCTCATTCATATGATAAGAAAAGTAGGAGGTGGAACATAAGTAATAACGCCTTATATGTAAAAAATGTGGGTATAAACGAATGTTGGTATGAAAATGAACACTTAAATTTTAATGATAAATGGAATGAACTATTTTTAACTGGATTAAGAACCAAATGGGGAGTAAACAAAGCTAAAATAAATTCATTGGGTGGTTTAAATTCAGGTGAACTAAAATTAATTGAAAACTACACTAAAAATGGTTCCCTAATTGAAAATAATACTGCCTTAATTTTAACTCAGCAAGGAAAATTATATGCTGATGGCATTGCTAGTTCCTTTTTTAGAGTTATTAAAAATATTAGCAATTAATTTTGTTTATCCTTAACAAGTGTCTTCCTCCTTCAAATTCAGTATTTAAAAATACATTAACAATCTTGATAGCTTCCTCTGTTGATAAAAACCGAGCAGGTAAAGTAAGAATATTTGCATTGTTATGCTGTCTTGCAAGTAAAGCAATTTCCTCTTTCCAGCATAAAGCACTTCTAATGTCTTTGTGTTTATTAGCAGTCATATTTATTCCATTCCCTGAGCCACAAATAAGTATGCCCACGATTCCTTCGTTTTCAGTAATATAATTAGAAACAGCGTGGGCATAGTCTGGATAGTCTATACTTTCCTCCGATAAACAACCAAAATCTAAACACTCGTAACCCTTACTACTTAAAGCACTTATAATACTATTCTTTAGTAAGTATCCTGCATGATCACATCCAATTGGTATTATATTTCTTTTCATGGTCTTTTTATTCAAAGTTAAAACTAAATAACAATTTATTAAACTTATTAACTTTCTGCTAGGATTAAAAAAAATAAATGGCTGTAAACCAACTCATTGAGTTTTATAGTTATTAACTGAAAAAGAAAATAATTGTTTACTTGTTCTAATAAGTTCTGAAAAATAAACGCTTGTTTATCGGAAATTAATTACAATCTAAATTGTTTTCTTGATATGCTATTTTTATACCTTGAATTTATGATCGATTTTGAAACAGTTAATCCACAATTAATTAATTAACAATCATTTTTATTTTATAACAATTTAAATTACTGTAGCATTGTTTGTTTCGTTGTGGTATCAATAGAATAAATAACAATAAAGAGTTTTGAATTGTTACTAAATTGTTAGTGCAACAACATTTGAAATAAAAACTTTTTTAAATGACTTTTTTATGCACATATAAACAAACCTAATAGTAGTAGTAAATTCTTTTATTTATAAATTATTTATTCTTTATAATTAAATCCATATTTTAAGACTCAGTTTAAAAGAATTATATTTGTTGAATGTCTTAAGTAGTGATTAGTTTTGAAGAAAATAGAATTCCTTTAATTTATTAATTGAATAGGAAACATGTTATTTTTGCAGTAAGAAAAGTATGGACAATTCATTCGATCGCTTGTTAAACCAAGTTGATGCTTTCATTCGAAAATATTACACAAACGAACTAATTAAAGGTATTATCTTTTTCTTTGGTCTGTTTTTATTGTCTTATCTTTTTGTTTCTGTTCTTGAATACCTAGGTCGATTTAACTCTTTAATACGGGGTGTTTTTCTTTTTGGATTTATTTTATTTAACTTATATGTACTAGTGCGGTACATTATTATTCCATTTGCAAAGTTATATTCTTTTGGTAGTAGAATCAATCGGGTGCAAGCAAGTGAAATTATTGGTTCTTTTTTTCCGTCGATCTCTGATAGGTTAAAAAACACACTACAATTAAACGATCTATTACTAACGCACGATGGAAATCTGGAATTATTATCTGCCACAATAAACCAGCGCTCTGAACAATTGAATACGATTCCTTTTACAGGAGCAATTAAGATTAAGGATAATAGAAAATATTTAAAATTTATTGTTCCTTTATTGTTGGTTTTATTTGCCTTAATTATTTTTATTCCATCACTTTTAATGCAGGGCACTGAGCGGGTTATTAATTTTAATGAAGAGTTTAAGCCCTTAGCCCCATTCAATTTTTTAGTAAATACAAATAAGTTGCTTGTTGAAGAGGGAAACGATGTGGAGGTTATACTAACGCTTAAAGGGTCATTTTTGCCTGACAATGTTTATATTAATTGTGTTAATGGCAAATTTATCATGACAAAAAACGCTAAAAATGCATTTAGCGCTATTATTAAAAAGCCCAAGAATTCAGCATCGTTTAGTTTTACAGCGAATGAATTTGAAAGTCAAATGTTTAATTATAAGGTCTTGGGTAAATCGGTTGTATCTAAACTGGATGCCGCTATATTTTACCCTACCTATTTGGGTAAGAAAAATATAATTATAAATAACTCTGGTGATTTAACTGTTCCAGAAGGTACAAAAATTGAATGGAGTATATTAACCAAGAATACCAAAAGTACAAGAGTATGTTACAATAACGAAAACACCGAATACATCGATAACGGTTTTGTTATTAGTAAAATAATCAAAAACAATGCTTTGTTATCTCTCAATTTAAAAAATCAATATTCCCCTAAAATTGATTCAACTAGTATTCACGTTACTGTTATCAAAGATGCCTTTCCGACCATAGTGCTAAGTGAATCAATCGATTCTTTATCAGATGGAGTACGTTTTTTTCAAGGTAATGTTGGCGACGATTATGGATTAAAATCTTTACGTTTTGTTTATACACTTACTAATTCCAAAGGAGTCAAAAAAAATACGTTTATTAATGTTAAACCAGTAAATGGAACAAGGGCTTATTTTGATTTTGCAGTAGATTTTCGTAGAGAAAATGTACAGTTGGATGACCGTATTGACTATTATTTCATAGTGAGTGATAATGACGGTGTTAATGGAAGTAAAAGCACAATGAGTATTGTAAGTACTTATAAGTTACCGAGTTTAGAACAATTAAATGAACAACGCGGTGAGGATCAACAAAAAAATAAAGATGACTTGACTAAACTATTAAAGGAAACTAAAGATTTTCAAAAAAATGTCGATAAACTAAAAAAAGACATTTTGAATTCAAAGTCAAACGATTGGAATAAAGTAAATAAAGCGACTCAGTTAAAAGAAGATCAAAAAAAATTGGTTGAATCATTAGAAAATCTTAAGTCTGAAATGAGTCAAAGCACCCAGGAAAAAAATCAACTTTCAGAAATAAATAAGGAAATAACCGACAAACAAGATTTAATAGAAAAGTTACTGGAGGAGCTAATGGATGATGAATTAAAAAAGTTGTTGGAAGAATTAGAAGAGTTAATGAAGCAAAACAATAAAGAAGAATTAAAGGATAAAATGGAGCAAATAAGCCAATCGGCTGAGGATATGAAAAAACAATTAGATAGGAGTTTAGAAATGCTCAAAAAGTTGCAGGTTAATGAGAAAATTGATGATACAGAGAAGGAACTAAAAAAATTAGCTAGTGATCAAGAAGAGTTTAAAAAGCAAGTTGAAGAAAAAAAATTAGGGCAAACTGACGCATTAGATAAACAAGATGTTTTGAATAATAAATTTGATAATATTAAAAAAGATTTAGAAGAAATTAAAGAGTTGAATAAGGCCTTAGATAATCCTATTCCATTGACTGAAACCAATTCTTTGGAAAAAAAGATTACTGAAGATTTAAACGATGCAAAAGAATCTTTAGAGCAAGGTAAAGAAAAGAAAGCGGGTGAAAACCAACAATCCGCAGCCGATGACATGAATGAATTAGCTGAGCAATTAGATCAAAGCCAACAGGATGCTAATAAACAAGAAGTTGAGGAAGACATGGAGGCCATTCGCAACATATTAGAAAGTTTGATGACACTTAGTTTTAATCAAGAAACATTGATTTCAAAATTTAAAAAAATTATCCCAACTAATCCCATTTATAAAAAATACGGTCGTTTACAACGCGAAATAGTTACGGACACAGAAATTGTAAGGGATAGCTTATTAGCCTTAGCTAAACGTCAAGCCAAAATCGCTTCTTTTATCGATAAAGAACTAAATACGATTAAAGATAACCACGAATTAACCATTAATTCAATTGATGATCACCGAGTTAAAGATTTAGAGAAATACCAACAATTAACAATGACATCGTACAATAATTTAGCTTTGCTATTAAATGAAGCGCTCCAGCAAATGCAATCCGATTTGCAATCTCAACAAAAAGGATCGGGAAGCTGTAGTAAACCAGGAAGTGGAAAACCAAAGCCAGGATCAATGTCTTCAGGTGATATGAAAGAAATGTTAAAAAAGCAATTAGAAAAGTTAAAAAAAGGAGCTTCTCCAGGGGAGGGTAAAGAAGGGGATAAGCCGGGAAATAAACCAGGCGAGAAACCAGGCATTGGTATGTCAGGGCTTGGAAACAAAGAAATAGCAAAAATGGCTGCAGAACAAACTGCTATGCGCCAACGATTAGAACAGATGAGAAATGAGTTAAATAAAGATGGTAATGGTTTAGGCAATAAACTATCACCACTTATTAAAGAGTTAGAAGAGCAAGAAAAGGCATTAATAAATAATCGTACGAATACAGATTTGGTTAAACGTCAGCAGGAAATATTGTCAAGGCTTCTAGAAAGTGAAAAAGCGTTGATGGAACGAGGTTTTGAAGAGAAACGAGAATCAAAATCGGGTCAAAACGATATGAATGGTAACAAAATAAGATTTGACGAGTATAACAAATTAAAACTTAACCAAATTGATTTAATACAGACAGTTGATCCATCTTTTAATAAGTACTATAAAGATAAGGCGAATCAGTTCTTTAATTTGTTTGAGTAAATTATATAACTATTTATGAAAGAGGGATTTATACTTATAAAATCATTAAAACTGGCTTCAAACCAGCACGCTATCTTGTCTGCTGAACACTTAATAGACCTTATTTGTGGAGAATATTGTATAAATGAAGATGTCTACGGAAATGTTTTAATAAGCGTAACAGAAGCTGTTAATAATGCAGTTTTTCACGGTAATTTAAACGATTCATCCTTATTTTTGGATTTAAGTGTTTATTTATCTGATTCAGAAGTTTGTTTTGTTGTTTCCGATCAAGGTACAGGGTTTAACTATGACGAATTGCCAGATCCAACCTCACCCGATAATTTATTAAAGGAAAATGGTAGAGGTGTTTTCTTAATGCGAAGTTTATGCGATGAACTGGCTTTTGAAAATGCTGGTAGTATCGTTTTACTTTATTTTAATCGATGATTACTCTTCATTTCAATTGCGAGGATTGTCCTGTTTTTGACACAGAATTTTTTACCTCAACCTTGCCTAAATTGCTCGTTTTAGAGGATAGACAAGAAGGAGACATTGCAATTATCTTTACCAACGACGATGAATTGCTCTCGATTAATCAAACGCATCTAAAGCACGATTTTTATACAGACATAATTACATTTGACTATTCTGTAGAGCAGCACGTTTGTGGCGATTTGTTTATATCACTCGAGCGTGTCGCAGATAATGCTATAGCGTATGACACCTTGTTTTTCACTGAACTTTGCAGGGTAGTATATCATGGAGTGTTACATTTGTGTGGCTACAACGACAAAGATGAAGCAGATAAATTGCTTATGCGTACTAAGGAAGATTTCTATATTGCTCATTTTGTTTCACGTGAAACAAATTAAATTGTTGTAATGAATATTTTTGGATGTTAAAAAAATACGATGTTATTGTTGTTGGTGCTGGACACGCAGGTTGTGAAGCAGCAAATGCAGCGGCAAAGATGGGAAGTAGTGTTTTACTCATTACTATGAACATGAATACAATTGCTCAAATGAGTTGCAATCCAGCTATGGGCGGTGTAGCTAAAGGACAAATTGTAAGAGAAATTGATGCGCTTGGTGGCGGTTCTGGTTTAGTTAGTGATAGAAGTGCTATTCAGTTTAGGATGTTGAATTTATCAAAGGGTCCCGCTATGTGGTCGCCAAGAACCCAGAATGACCGTATGTTGTTTGCTACAGAATGGCGAATGTTGCTAGAACGAAATCCCAATGTGGATTTTTGGCAAGACATGTGCGCTGGATTAATCGTAGAAGACAAGGTTATCAAAGGGATTTATACAGCATTAGGGATTCCTATTTATGGAAGTTCGGTTGTATTAACCAACGGGACTTTTCTAAATGGATTGATTCATTTGGGAGAAAAACAATTTGGTGGCGGTCGTGCAGCAGAAAAAGCATCAACAGGAATTACCGAAGAATTAATAGCATTGGGATTTGAGTCAGGTAGAATGAAAACGGGTACACCGCCTCGTGTAGATGGTCGCTCATTAGATTATTCTAAAATGGAGTTGCAAGATGGAGATGATAACCCTTCCAAATTTAGTTATTCAGACACCCCAAATCTCACAAAACAAAGGCCTTGTTATATTACTTATACCAACACTAATACACACGATGTATTACGAACTGGTTTCGATCGATCACCAATGTTTAATGGGGCTATTAAAAGTACGGGACCACGCTATTGTCCAAGTATTGAAGATAAAATAAATCGCTTCGCTGAAAGGGATAGGCACCAAATTTTTGTGGAACCAGAAGGTTGGGACACTATTGAGATTTATGTGAACGGTTTCAGCACTTCACTTCCAGAGGATGTTCAATTAGATGCATTGAAAACAATTGCGGGTTTTGAGAATGTAAAAATGTTTCGTCCCGGTTATGCAATAGAGTACGATTTCTTTCCTCCTACTCAATTAAAACACACCTTAGAAACAAAACGCATTCGCAATTTATATTTTGCAGGCCAAATTAATGGTACAACGGGTTATGAAGAGGCAGCGTGTCAGGGTTTAATGGCGGGCATCAATGCCCACTTAAAGAATAATGATTTACCCGAGTTTATTTTGTCTCGCAACGAGGCTTATATTGGTGTATTGATAGACGACTTGGTAACCAAAGGTACCGACGAACCTTACAGAATGTTTACAAGTAGAGCCGAATTTCGAATTTTGTTGCGACAGGATAATGCCGATGTTCGTTTGACTGCCAAGGGATTTGAAATTGGTCTTGCCGACCATACCGCAATGGATAAAGTACTGATGAAAGTAGAGGGTACAGAAAAGTTAAAAGTGGCTTTGCGGTCAATTGGGATTAGCCCCAACGACGCTAACCCAATGTTAATAGCCAAAGAATCTTCTCCAATAAGTCAGCAGGTTAAATTATCAAATCTTATTTTACGTCCACAAGTAACATTGATGGATTTATTAGAAATTGCTCCTGAGGCAAAGTACTTAGCAAATGAGTTGGGCGCATTGCATCCAGATATATTAACGCAAACAGAAATTTTACTTAAATATGAAGGATACATTGAGCGTGAAGAAGAACTTGTGGATAAAATGCTAAAATTAGACGATGTAAAAATTCCTAAAAACATTCAATTTAATCAATTGAAAAACTTGAGTTTAGAAGCGATAGAGAAATTAACGGCAATTCAACCGATTACAATTGGTCAGGCCTCAAGAATATCTGGTGTTTCACCAAGTGATGTTTCGGTGCTTTTAATTTATTTGAGTCGCTAATGTACTGTAAAATCTATTTTAATGCGTTTTAAGCGCGTTTGTTAATGCTCGATATAGAATTACAAGGAGTTTGTGGAGAAAGTGGTTTTAAAAGCATGTTTTTCATGGTTAATTTAGAAAAAAATGAAAAAAATAGTGTTATTTCTTGATAGTGTTCATCCGGTACTTTCTGAACGACTGATGGATGAGGATTATTATTGTCTCTATGATTATCAAAATTCAATAGAATTTATCTATAACACTTATCCCGATATTTTTGGTTTGGTTATCCGATCAAGAATCAATTTAACAAGTGAGGCATTGGCTAGATTTACTAATTTACGTTTTATTGCTCGGTCGGGCTCTGGTTTGGAAAATATAGACACTGAGTATTGTCGAGAAAACAACATCGCTGTTTTTAATTCTCCAGAGGGAAACAGAAATGCTGTTGCAGAGCACGCAATGGGTTTGCTTTTAACAATGCTGAATAATATTACTAAGTCTAATAATCAAATCAAACAGGCCGTTTGGGAAAGGGAGTTAAACAGAGGAGAGGAGTTAAAGGGCAAAACTGTTGGGATCATTGGATTTGGTCACAATGGAAAAGCTTTCGCAGAAAAACTTCTATCGTTTGGAGTATTAATTTTAGCATTTGACAAGTACGTAGAAGTGGAATCAAATCAAGGAATTAGGTCGGCTTCTTTGGAGGAAATTTATGAGCTATCTGATGTTGTTTCATTGCATTTACCCTTAACAGATGAAACTTTTTATTATGCTAACAAGGCATTTTTTCAGTACTTCAAAAAGAACATATATTTTTTAAATATTGCTCGCGGAAAGCTTGTCGAAACTACGGAATTGGTTGAAGCGCTTAAGTGTGGAAAAGTAATAGCGGCGGGTTTAGACGTGGTTGAATATGAGGAAGGGAGTTTCGAATCACTTCAAGTAGACGAAACTCCCGAACCATTGACTTATTTAATGAATTCGTCGTTGGTTATTTTAACACCTCATATTGCTGGATGGACAAAAGAAAGTTATTTTTTATTAAGCGATGTTCTTGCAGATAAAATTTTATCTTTTTCTTTCTCTTAAATCGCTTAATTAATAACTAGCTTTTTAATAATTAATTGATTCCGACTAGTTATAACCACGTTATAATAGCCAATAGACAACTGGGGTGTTTCAATAAAACCGCTGCTTTCTATGGTAGTACTGTGGATTAATTTTCCTGCAGCATCATATATTGATACATCAGCTGGATTTATTAAATTACCAATCCAAAAACCATTACCACTGCTTGGATTAGGATATATGATAAGCGACGCTAGTTCATTTTCAATTTGACCTGCACTTGGATTTTGAAGCAACTTTTGGCCATCAGAACTTAATTGGGAATTTAATAGTGCGCCATTTTCTGCTTTTATGGTGAAATAATAGGTTTGACCATAAATAGGGTTTGTCAATAGGTGCTGAATAGCGGTATTAAGTGCAGTATTAGTCCAGGTGATAATATTAGTTCCTCCAGAAGTGGTTCCTAAGGCCCATTTGTAATTGGAAATACTTGAGTGTATATCTGCTGCATTCCAATTGCATGAAAGCGTATTAGTGTAAACAGTATCAATGTCTGATGCGGCGCCATCGTTACAAGAACTAATTACCGGAGGAGTCCAATCAATTAGGTATTGTTTAGAGGCAGTGTTTCCCCAATTTTGATCGAGATCGATTACTTCAGATTGAATGAGCCCTGTTGTAATCGCTGCGTTGCTCTGAAAGCGCATTTGTTGATTATTTCCTACAGTTACTGATACATTTGTAGCTCTTGACTTAAACACTTTAACATTATCAAATCGAACGGTACATGCACCGCTTCGAAGCGATATTGAATTGCCTGAAACAATTGGATTGGAATCTTGCCATTGCGATATTAACTGATTGTTTACATATACTTTAATTATTCCGGTTGTTGGGTTATACCATGTTTTAATAGCATAATTAACTTGAGGTGTAATAACTAAAGAGTCTTCGTTTACCACGGTAAAAACATCATTCGTTACTTTATAAAGTTGCACTTTATCGGTTTCTTCTCTTAAATAAACGAAGTAAGAATTTCCTCGGTTTGGTAGTGTTGGGTCGGAACAAAAAAAGTGCATTCCTGCCCGCTGATTTAAATTGCTGGATGTTATTTTTTGTTCCCACTCATATAGGTACTGAGCACTATTATTTTGTGTAACATTTAAATATGCGTTAGAATTATTTTGTGAAGCATCATTCATTAAAAATCCCTGGTTGTTAATACTAAATAAGCCCGTTTGCAGCGTCCAATTCACATTAACATCTTCAAAATCTTCGTGTGCGAATCCAAAACTACCATTAGCCATCCACCCGATGTTAGCTGGATTTCTGTCTGCCACAAGATAAAAGCCTTTTTCTACTCCGCTACCCGCATCAACATCATTTATTTGTGCCTGAAAATCAGCAACTTGCCATGTTGGTCCATTGCTTATAGTGCTAGTTGGTGGGGTATTATCGACGGTGTTAATAATAGATGTATACCCTGCGGCCCATCCACTAGAAGTGGAACCACAATCAGATCGAAACTCTACAAGCAAGGAACCACTGGTTCCTGTTAGAGCCGCCGGAAGAGTTGTTCCTGTATAGCTACCAAGTAGCGGGGCGTTGATGGTAGAGCCGTTGTAAACGAAAAGTTTGTCCGTGCTGTGCACTGAAAAGGCTGTAAAAGACAAGGTTACAGAGGTAGCGTTTGCGGGCTGAATTAGCCATAGCTTTCGCTCATCATTACCATAATTGCCATTGCTTCCACCGGAATCATAAAAATTACCGCTAGCATTGGTAATTGTAGTGATCGTTGGGCTTGAGTTTATCAATCGATAATATTTTTCCCAGTCCCAGTTTATTCCTGGGTCTGTATGGGTTTGGTTGGGATAGTGCTGATGACCTTTAATTTTAACGCAGCTTCCGAGTACGTTTGAGCCCGATGACGCAGCGCCATAATAGGTACGTAAACCATTTATTCCATAACCACTTAGGATAATGTCTTTGGATAAATTAGCAGACGCCTGGTACATGGCATTTGTGTACCAAGCGGGATTATTAACATATCCTTCGTGCTCGTATCCTATTGTGTAAGGATTTTCTGATCCAACATGCCATGCTTTTGACCCCTCTAACACCATCTGTGTTACTTGTCCATCTGAACTTCTAATAACATAGTGGTAAGAAACACCTGAGTTACAATTCTGAGCCCACGAGATCGCTCCGGAGTACGATCCTTGGACGGTATGAATGGTAATTGCGGAAATGGCTGTACCACTTCTACTACTAAAGTTACACGATGGAGTTGGTGTCCAAATAGCAGGGCCATATTCTTGGGATTTATTGGTTATTGGTGCGTAGCGTACACCATTTTGAGAAACAACGCCGTTTTTTTTTACACTAACTTTTTCCGCCGTTAATACAGAATAATTTTGTGAACCAAATAATGCTTCAAGATCGTAATTTTTAACTTCAAAATGGTGAAGATGGGCAAATGAAGGTTCATTTAATCGTCTAAACACTTCGATTGCGAATGAGTTTCTAGCGAAGTCGTTTACAGCTCCTGAATTAGGAATTTCAGAAAGAACAAGTAGTGCAATTCTCAATCGTTCCTCTATTTTAAGGCCCGATTGTATAGTCAATTTCATAACGGAATCTAAGGCAAGTGCGTAAGCTAAAATTTGCATTTCTACGGACGCTTTTTGTTGCTGTATAGAAATACCACTTAACTTTCCAATTAGTTTTCCGTTTTCTATAAAGTAATTCTTTCCATCCTCAAACACGCCCATTATGCCATAGGGAGAAGGTAAACCTGAGCAAGATGATAGGTCTGGACTTTTAATTTCGATTAATCTAGTATTGGTGAAGGAAACAGCTTCTAATGTGCCTCTAGGCACCTCGGATAATTGTAGGTAAGCGGAGTTAAAAAAAGCTTCGTTTTGTTTTTGTGAAAAACCAAAGACGGTGTTTAGTAAAAGGAATATATAGATGATATTTCGACGCATATTAATTATTATTAAGTTGAAACCCATTAACGCATACTTTAACAGTATGTTATTAAGTCAGCAAAATTACTATACATCAAACAAAGTAAAATTAAATTTATATTAATAATTTTAATCACAATATTTTATAAGATTTTGTTAGGCTTTCAATTTTAACAAATAAACGCGTTGTTTAGTTAAAATCGAGCAGTAATTCCAGCCATTACTTGAATGGGCATTACAGGATAATTTAACCATCTATTGTAGCGCTGACTGGCCACATTGTTAATTTGTATGAATGCAGCCAATCTTTTATTATACCGGTATTCGACTCCTAGATTACCGTCAGCAATAAATCCTAAGGCTTGTAAATATTGGTTGTTTTCGCTGCTAATTCCTGGACCAGGGCCATAGACCTTTGCCGTTCTTCCTGCTTCCAAAGTTAAATCTGCCCGTATAATGAATTTGTCATACAAGTTATAAACCCCCCTTATTATAAATTGTAGTTGAGGTAAATTCCACGCCCTTGCCTCATTCATCATTTCGTAGATGTAAAACCTTCCGATTCCATCTAGCTTAATTTTATCATTTAACTGATATGAAAGAGCGCCTTCAATAGTGGTCAAATTTAAGGAATCATAAATTAAAGAAAAACGATTTCCTAAGGCAGAGTAAGTGGTGTCTGTAACAAAGAACGCCTTATTGTCCACACGCGCAAAACTGGTGTTAAGCATAAAAGTAATCCGCTTGCTAAATCCGCCTCGGATACCAAAGAATAAATCATATGGAGTATTTTCGTTTGCCAGAACGACATTATTTAACAGGTAAGGATTTACATTATTTAAGGCACTAAAGGTTGTTTGATTTAAGCCGCCGCGGATACCGAAAAAAGGGATTAAAAGGTCGTTAAATAAAGAATAATGTATAGAAGCCCTCGGGTATAAGTAAGCTTTAGTGGATGAATGAATATCGACACTTATTCCTAGTCCAACGTCTACGCGTAATTTTTTTTGAAGTAAAGTAGAACTGATGCCTGGATTTAGGTCGATTATTGTGTTATTGCTTACTATTCCAGTATCTAAAAAAGTAAGTAACGAATCAGCAATACCATAATTGTATCCGTTGTAGCGAAAGCCAACATTGCCATAAAAAGTTTCATTTCCGAGATTATACCAACCTCGCGTATTAAAAGAAATTGTGTTTTCTCGTGTTCTCCAATTACTTAACGAATCAACTGGTGACTTTTGCGTGGATAGATTTTTATAATTAAAATCGAATTTAAGATTTAAGCGAGAACTATCACCGCGATTAGCAAGTAAACCTAAACTAAATCCTGTGCGTTTAATACGCTGGCTGATAGAGTCGGCATTTATGTTTTCTAGCGGTATTCCGTAATAATGATAACCAAAATTTTCATAGTTAACATCACTTGTAAAGGTTAAAGCGTTCTTGCTAATTTGTCCAAATAAATTTACAGCGGTTTGGTCGAATTGAGCTGGTGCATAGGTAATTTTATTACGGTCTTTTACTTGTCCGAACGAACTGAGGTGTTTTAACGATGCGCCATATACGATACTTCTTGATCTATCTGAGTTGTAAAATAACTCACCCAAGGGCATAAGAGTTGAACCGACTCCTATTTTTGCATAAAACGGGTAAAGTTTTTTAATTTTTTCATTCGTTTCTATAGTTGCAGCTTCAATAGTATCTATTTGTATTTTTGTTTCTTTGTATAGCTGAAGTAATGGTTTTTGATTAACAACAGTTACTTTAAGACTATCGATTATTGTTGGGTTGCTGATTAATCGAAAGGACGGCTCTATTTCCCTATTACCTAATCCTTCAGTTTCAAAAACATCAGGTTGTGCCATTAGCGGGGAGGTAATAAAAATCAAAAAAAGGAGAAATAGTGTTTTCATTCGTTATTTTGATTTATTTCAATTTTTTTATTAGGCGTTTCATCAATAATTTTTTCGGGGTTTTTGAGTTGCAATAGTTCGGCATACAATTCATTTGCTTCGTTAAGTATGCCATCATTAAGTTCTTTAGGATAGAAATCAAGGACAGATTTTAAGTTTTGCTCTGCCTGAACATAATCGCCATCTAAAATATCTATTCTTGTTTTTAACATTAATGATTTTCCAATCCAAAAGTTATGGCTTGGCTTCATTTTAAGGATGGTATTAATTTCGTTTTCAGCTCGAATTAGGTCATTGTTTTTTACGTGTATTTGGGAAAGGGAGTACCTACATTCTGCAGTTATTGCGCCACTTGTGTTTTTTATTAACCAGTTCAGGGATACAGATGCATCATTATAATTAGCGAGTTGGATGTAGCTCATAGCTAGTACATACTCGCATTCAATACGATTGGTGATGGTTAAGGCACTGTTTTCTAACGAAACTTTTGCATAATTTATAGCTTCAAGGTAATTTTTAGTAAAAAAATAGGACCTTGTCAGTCCAAGTTTAGCGGCAAATAAGTTGCTGGCTTTGGAAGCAACTAAATCTAATTTTTGATAATACTTTATACTTTCGACGTATGCCTTTTTTGCATAATGGAAAGTAGCAACGCGCAGTGCTGCAAATTCTGAGTATGCACTATTTGTACCAGCTAAAAACACCTCATAGTTTTCAATTCCTTTGATAGTATCTTTTATTTTAAAGTAGCAATTCCCCAAGAAGTAACGGGTTTCATGTGTATATCTTCCGACAGGAAATTTTACAAGATAGGTTACAAATTTGGGAATCGCTTCGGAATAATTACTGTCCACATAGCTTTGTAGCGCGGGATTATAATAAAGGTTTTCTTTTTCGTCTGGCGAAACGTTTGCGCATGGGTAGCGATCAGCTAGTTCTGCTGATTTATCCGGTGATTTTTGTGCAATGTACACATCCATTAAGCCTTTTACGGCTGCTGCACAAACGTCGCGAACGTTATCGTATTCCATTAGCAGTTGTTTGAAGGCAAGCTCGGCTTGTGCATAATCCCATTTTTTATAGTGAATATCTGCAATTTCGAGTTGACAATCAATAGACAAGGTAGATTGTGGAAAGTCAGTAAGGAATTTTCTGAAACAGTTCATTGCAGGGTCATATTCTGAATTGGACTTATAACTTTTGGCAAGCTCATAAAGTCCAGTCATGATGTATTTAGATGTTTTATAGTCGTTAATCAGTGTGAGCAGGGTGTTTATTTTTAATTGTACTTGTCCATTATACCCATAGCTTTTGGCAAGATAGTAGGTCGCTCTATCAGAAAGAGGTGATTTAAGATTAATCGTTTCTTTATAAAATTGAATGGCAAGTGCGTTTTGTTTGCTCGCGTAGTACCCGTCAGCTAATTTGAGATTGGCGTCTATTTTTTTCGCTTTGTTTTTTGGGTTTCCTTGCAGGTAAATTTGAAAGGCATCAAGCGCATCATTATTTTGTTTTTTATTCCAGTATGCATAGCCTAAATTGTAATAGGCATCAAGTTTTTCCTCTAGGGAACTGGAGGCCGGAGAGGCAAGAAAAAGTTTGTATTCTTCAATGCTTTCTGTGTATTTTTCTAAGCGATAATACGCATCTGCTCGCCAATATTTTGATAGCGCCACTAATTGCGGATCAATGTTGTATTTAGTTACCAGCGTAAAGTTCGTAAGCGCCTCTGCATAGCGCATTTTTTGAAATAATTCTACGCTGTAATTGTAGGCAATTATTTGATAAATAGACTTAAGTTTAGTGTCTTTTGACGGCAGTTTATCTAAAGATTCTAGTGCTTTGACGTAGTTGCTAGTATTCGAGTAAACATTGACTAGGCATTGGTAAATATCATTTTTACGTGTTGATTCAGGGTATTTTTTTAAATAATTTTCAAATGCTTTAACCGATTCGTCATAGGGGTTGATGTCTACTTTAAATGACAAAATAGCAAAATTATACAATGCGTCTTCTTGTATTTTCGCATTTGACTTCATTTCTGAAGCCCTAAAGAAAGCGCTTCTCGCCGGCAACAGTTTATTTAATTTTTGGTAAGCGTCTGCAAGTTGATACATGGCTGTCTGACCGAGCGAATCATCTATCCTCGCCACTCTGTCGAAGTATTTTATTGCTTTTTCATAATCATCAGTTCGGAACAAGGCATAAGCGATTTGATAATCGTCTACGCGAGTTGTTTTAGCTTTTTGATAATATATTTCGAGGTATTTTGCAGCTTCTTTAAACTGGTTTAATTTGTAATAAGAATCCCCTAATAAGTGATAAACATTAGAAAGATCATTTAATGCTGCTGAATCGAGGACCTTGGGTGCATAGTCAATTACGAATTCATAACGTTCTTGTTTGTGTGCTATTTGAATAATGTAATAGGGTACTACCGAGCTGTAAGAAGGGTCTTTTTGGAGTTTTTCGAATCCCTCTAAAGCGATTTGAAGTGAGCCCTCTAAATAATTTAAGTGAGAAAAAAAGTAAAGACTTGGTGCTGCATAAGCTGACGTGCCGTCTTTCACATCCCTCAGGTTATTTAGCGCAGTTTTTCTTGCGCCCAATTGCATTGCAGCATAACCGCGTTTAAATAAAACTTCTTCCCGCTTATTTTTTTCCACATCATTAATAGGAATTTTTTCATACCATACTAAAGCATTTTCAAAATCATCTTCTTGAAAGAAATAATTGCCAATTTTAACATAAATAGTTACCTTATTTATATTTTCAGGATACCGATTAATGTATGCTTCTAATAAAGAAATAGCGTCATCATTGTACATTTCCAAGGCGGCTATTGCTTCATAATATCTTGCTTTTTCAACAAAGGGGTCGTTTTCGGAAAGGGTTGAATTAATGAACGTTCTGAAGGTTATGCGCGCAGCACTGAATTGTGTTTTGTCAAAAAGTTCTTCTGCTTGAAAATAAGCAGCTAGTGAACCTTCGTATTTAAGCGTGTTTTGTCCTATGACCTGGAAAGTCAACTTTGACAATATTAAAAAAGTTAATAAAAAGCTTGTTTTCATCAGGTACAAATTTACACGTCCAATCTACTGACCTCAGTTGAAAAACTAAAAGTTATGCACTTTGACGTGTTAAGATTTTATACTAAAAAGCGAAATAATACCGTTTTAGATACACAATTTTGTATAAAAAAATACGTGTCAAAAGTTATCACCCTATCCAACGCAAAAATTTATCAGCAGGATCAACTGATTTTAGATAATGTCTGGCTTACCTTAGAAGAGGGCGAGTTTGCTTATTTAGTTGGTAAAACAGGAAGCGGAAAAAGTAGTTTACTTAAAACACTTTATGCTGAAATTCCTATGAATGAAGGAGAGGGACTTGTTACCGAATTTAATTTGAGAAGGTTATCAAAAAAAGAAATTCCGTTTTTAAGGAGAAAAATAGGGATTGTATTCCAAGATTTTCAATTGTTAATGGATCGAACGGTAATGCAAAACATGTATTTTGTTTTAAAAGCAACGGGCTGGAAAGACAAGGAGAAAATACACAATCGTTCACTTAGCGTTTTGCAGCTCGTAGGGGTAGAACAAAAAGCAAATGCTTTCCCTCATACCTTGTCGGGTGGTGAACAGCAGCGTGTTTCAATTGCACGAGCTTTGTTAAATAAACCTCAGCTAATTTTAGCAGATGAGCCAACAGGTAATTTAGATGCAGAAACTTCGGAAGAAATTATGCAATTAATGCTGGCGCTTTCAAAAGAGGAAAATACCGCGATTTTAATGGCGAGTCACGACCTTTCAATAATTGAAAAGTTCAAAAGTCGAATTATTAAAATTGAGGGTGGAGAACTCAAGGAATCAGAGTAATTCATTTGCAAGATTAGCTAGTTCAGATCGCTCACCTTTTTCCAGTTTTACATGAGAAAACAGCGCCTGTCCTTTTAGCCTGTCTATTAAATAGGCTAAACCATTACTATTTTCGTCTAGGTAGGGCGTATCTATTTGGTGAACGTCTCCTGTAAAAACAATTTTTGTGTTTTCCCCTGCACGTGTGATTATGGTTTTAACCTCGTGCGGAGTAAGGTTTTGCGCCTCATCGACGATAAACATAATGTTGGATAAACTTCTGCCCCTAATAAAAGCTAAGGGTGTTATTATTATTTTTCCTGACGCTTGCATTTCTACAATTGCTTTGTGCTTTTTTTCATTTTCACCAAATTGAGACTTAATAAATTTCAAATTGTCCCACAAGGGCTCCATGTATGGACTTATTTTGTCGTTGGCATCACCGGGTAAAAATCCAATGTCTTTGTTAGACAACGGAACGATAGGGCGGGCCAGGATAATTTGATTAAATACTTTGTCTTGTTCTAATGCTGCCGCTAGGGCGAGTAGCGTTTTTCCTGTTCCCGCCACTCCTTGAAGAGCAACTAATTTAATATTTTGATTTTGTAGCGCGTGGAGTGCAAAAGCTTGCTCAGCATTTTTTGGTTTAATTCCGTAAACAAATTCTTTTTCAATTCGCTCAACCCGATCGTTGGTGTGATTGTAAAAAGCCAGCGAAGAAGACTTTCCATTTTTTAAGATATAGTAACCATTAGTTGTTTTTTTATCTTTTAAAATTTCGTTTTCCACAGCCCAACCTCGCGTAAAAATTTCCCGAATAATTTCTGTTTCAACACCCTCAATTGTAGAGGAACTTGTTATCGCAATGTCCTCAGCGGTTACTTTACCAGTTTCATAGTCTTCCGCTAAAACACCTAGCGCTTTTGATTTAATTCGAAGATTTATATCTTTTGTAACAAGAACAACTTCATTTTTTACATCTTGTTCTTTCAAAAATAAAGCTGCGTTGATTATTTTGTGATCGTTTTTACCTGATGAGTAAATTTTTTCAGCGTCGAGTGTTTTAGGATTAAATTCCATTACTATTTTAAAACCGCCCAAGTCACCGCCTAAAGGAATCCATTCTTGTAAATTTGCTCCGGTAGATAATTTATCAATGAAACGAATCACTTCTCGAGCTGAAAAGTTTTTTGTGTCGTTTCCTAACTTAAATTTATCCAACTCCTCCAATACGGTTATTGGAATCGCCACATTGTTGCCCTTAAAATTTATAATCGCTTGGTGGTCGTGTAGTAAGACAGATGTGTCTAGCAAAAATATTTTCTTTTTCTTTTTCATTTTAATTCTTTGTGTGAAAGTAGTTTGTTTTTAAAGTCAATGAGGTTTCGGTTCTTGAACTTATCTACAAAACTATGTTAGCAGTAACATTGTGTTTACATTGAATGTAAATGTTGTGTAGCGATTTCAATTGTATTATACTTAAAAATAAACCCTTGCGCTTTTATTTTTTTATTGGAAACAAAAATCCCACGAAGAAGAAGTTGGGCCATTTCACCAAAAACAAGAGAAAGTATCCAAGATGGTATTTTAATAATAACACCCCATTTATTTTGCGCGTTTAAAAAGCTTTTTGCAAACGAAAGTGTGGTATCGTTAGCTGCAACGGCGTTAAAAACGCCCTCTAATCGCTTGTCTAAACAAAACGCAATAAGCTCGCAAAGGTCATCTAGATGAATCCACGACAACAATTGTTTCCCCGTTCCAAAAACAGGTACGCAACGGATAAATAAAAGGGGCATTAGTTTTTTAATCATTCCGCCATCTTGCGTCAAAACAGGTGCTATTCGTAGTTTTACCACAGCACAACGGGGTAAAAATAAATCGCTTGCGCTTTCCCATTCCTTTACCATCGTCGATAAATAGTCCGTTCCAAAAGGACTACTTTCCTCTAGTTTATCTTTTCGGTCAAAACCATAACAATTAATACCTGAGGCGCCAATGTAAAAGTTTAAGTGGCTCATTTCCAACGTTTTTTCTGCTAAAAAACGGGTAGGACAAACCCTTGAGTCAATAAGCGCTTGTTTTCTTTTAACAGTCCATTTTTTTTCTGCGATACCTTCACCAATTAAATTAATAATTACCTGCACATCATGGAGTCTTGTAATATCGATTTTTTTTAGTTCGGGATTCCAAAAAACATCGTTTTTAAGCTTTGGACTTCTAGTTAAAACAAGCACATTGTGCCCTTTTTCGGAAAGAAATTTATTGAGTGCTCTCCCAATTAAACCCGTTCCGCCAACGATTAAAATTGTTTTGTTATTCATTTTTTGCCGTGCTTAGTTGTAAGTGTAAAATACAAATGTAACATTGCTTTGTTTTTATTGGTTTATTAAATTCAGCCGGTGTTTCTAAATTGTAGTGCACTTTTTTAACTTTGTACAAAAACAGGAGTGAGTTTGAAGTTGTCAGTTTGTTTATTTGTTTATATATTTTCTGCATTTAGTGCGAGTTCTCAATATTGCAGGGGATTTTTTTTTAAGAGAGGTGTTAATGTTGTGGATGACAAGATTTGCAACGAACTGCTAATATTCGATTTACAGTACATTAAGCAGAAATTAGAGGAAGTACATCCGTCCTTGGAACTCCATTGCAAAAAAAAGGATTTTGATTCTGCATATAATGCTACATTATTATTATTGAATCAGCCGTATTCGCTTATTGATTTTTCTTTACTCGTTTCTGATTGGCTTTCCCTCTTGCAGGATTCACACACGTTTTTATCTCCCAAAAATTGGGATTTATATAAAACTAATGGAAGGCACAATTATCCTTTTCGATTAACTGCTGTTGGAGACAAATTAATTGTCCATGAAAGCAGAAAAAACAAAATACCCATTGGTTCAGAATTAATTTCATTTAATAGCCTAACTATTCCTGAAGTACGGGCAATGTCTTTGAGAATGAGTCCAATTGAAGCGGGGGCATATGATGCTCAAAGTGAATTTTCCGTTGCACAATTGGGGTATGTATTGAATAGTGTTTCTCAAACGCGAAGAAAAAGCATCTCTTATTGCTCATCCGGAAAGGATACTGTAACAGTTGTTTTTCGACCAGTCAGTTTTTTTCGTTCAAGATCAGTAAAGCAACTGAGGCCCTCGAAGATTTTACCCGAACTGACGATATCGGGAAAAACAGCTCACCTTGTTATTAAATCTTTTGCGCCAAAGTCTTTTTATAAGTTTAAGGTCAAACTTCGTAAAAAGTTTGAAGAAATAGCCATCAAAAACGTGGATAATTTGATTATTGATTTAAGAAATAACTTTGGAGGATATGTTGGCCTGCAGGAATATCTAATGCAACTAATTTCGACCAACACAGCCTCATTTAAAGCCGAATATATTTATAAACGGAGCTCTCACGACCGATTTTCTTCTTTAAGTATTCAGCAACGATGGCGTTTTAAACAATTGGCTAGCAGGCCATATTCAAGTGAAGCCCTTCGCAAGGAATTAGCTTTTTTTAATAGCCCCTATGGAACAGTTGATACGATATTAATAACCACATCACTTAGAAATAAATCGACAGAAGCGTATAATGGAAAATGTACTTTGTTAATCAATGGTCTTTCTATGTCTGCCGCGGCAAATTTTGCCGCATGGTTCAAATCATCTAAGCGAGGTGAGTTGGTTGGTACGCCCTGCATGGGTTCTTTGTCAGGAACTTTTGCTAACTCATCTACGATTTTACTTCCCCAAACTCAATTAACCGTGTCTATTTCTACTCTAAAAATAACTCCTCTATCGATGGATAAAATTGATTTTGGCTGCATTGTTCCTGATTATGTGATTCACGCCACTCAAAAACAAATCCAAAACAATATTGATCCATGCTTGGAATTTTTAAAAAACAGCCAAATTGAAAAGTAAATTACCCTTCGTTTCAACAAGTATTTTCACCAAAATGTCATTAATGGCAGCCGAAAATAAGGCAATTAATCTTGCCCAAGGATTTCCTAATTATCCCATTGATGCTCAATTACAAAACTTAATAAGTGAACACAGTGCGTACGATGTTCATCAATACGCCCCAATGCAGGGAAATGTAAAATTAAGGGAAGAAATCGCCCAACTTATAAATACTAAATACAAGTGTAAAATTGACCCCAATGAAAATGTATTAATAACGGCGGGTGCCACTCAGGGTATTTTTACCACCATTCAAGCGTTGGTTTCAGCCGGAGAAGAAGTAATCATTTTAGACCCGAGTTACGATTGCTACGAAGTTCCCATTTTATTAGTTGGCGCAAGCCCAATTCATATTTCCCTGGACGAAAACTTTAGGCCAGATTGGC
>Ga0247832_1001517_pt1 | contig 40184 bp, 37 predicted proteins | sample LaCruzMarch2015__10_FD_192407 | JGI IMG/M metagenome (GOLD analysis project Ga0247832, IMG submission 192407) | Freshwater microbial communities from meromictic Lake La Cruz, Castile-La Mancha, Spain - LaCruzMarch2015_4m | ecosystem: Environmental > Aquatic > Freshwater > Lake | place: Spain... | reverse complement strand
GAAGTTGGATCAAGGCTACACCTCCTGCTGCGTCCTTGGCTATCTCTAAATGCGACTTGGGCTTAAGTGCGCAGCATGAGTGACAGCTATGATGTAATCGTCATTGGGGCAGGGGCGGCAGGCTTGATGGCCGCCGCGCGCGCGGGCCAACGTGGCCGTAAGGCTTTGTTGCTGGAGCATACCGATACGGTGGGTGCTAAAATCCTGATCTCAGGCGGTGGACGGTGTAATTTCACCAATATGGAGATCAAGCCAGAGCGCTTTATCTCGGCCAATCCCCACTTTGCCCGCTCAGCCCTTGCCCGCTACACCCAGCATGATTTCATCGAACTGGTGCAAGCCTATCATATCCCGTTTTATGAAAAGACCTTAGGGCAATTGTTCTGCGAAGGGGCTGGGGCGGCGCGCCTCATCGTCGATATGTTGCTGGCTGAATGTACCAAGGGCGGTGTAACGATTGCGACCGACGTGCATATTCAAGATGTTGCGCGCGTGGGCGAGACCTATGTCGTCCAAACCCAAGTGGGCCGTGCCACAGCACCCAGCCTGATTGTCGCAACAGGTGGTCTCTCGATCCCGAAACTGGGGGCGACGGGCTTTGCTTATGAGATGGCGCGTCAGTTTGACGTGGCGATGATTGAGCCCAAGCCCGCGCTGGTACCCTTGGTGTTTGGCATTAAGGACATTGAACTGATGCGACCTTTAGCGGGTGTCTCGCTGGAAGGCATCGCCGCGCAAGGCAAAACGGCTTTCCGTGAAGGCATGGTTTTCACCCATCGTGGCCTATCCGGACCCGCCATCCTGCAAATCAGCTCTTACTGGAATAAAGGCGAGAGCATCTATCTAGACCTCTTACCCGATGTGAAGGCCGATCAGTGGCTGATCGAAGCTAAGACCGCCCGCCCACGTGCGCAAGCGGCCACGATCCTGTCCGAACGACTGCCGCAACGCCTGGCGCATGCTTTGGCCGAGAAAGCTGGCCTAGATCGCCCGATGGCGGATTTGAAAGACGCTCAGTTGCGCGACCTCTCTGAAACACTACACCATTGGGACCTGACGCCGGTGGGCGATGAGGGTTATGCCAAGGCCGAAGTGACTAAGGGCGGCGTCGATACGGCGGTGCTCAATCAAAAGACGATGGAAGTCAAAACCGTCCCCGGCCTCTATTTTGTCGGCGAAGCAGTAGACGTCACCGGCTGGCTTGGTGGCTATAATTTCCAATGGGCGTGGTCGAGTGGTGTGGCAGCAGGCGAAGCGGTTTGAACGTGATCAGTTCAAGCCGCGATATCGCGTACCTTAGGTCTGAATAGATCGCGCGCAAGCCCTTTGCCAAAGATCGCCAAAGCCTGGCCGCCGGCAAAATCACGCACGCCAGCCACACGGGCAAAGCCAGCAAAGGTCTGGAATGTAGCCTGCAAGTCCTCTGGCGCATGAGTGACGATGACCGCGTCATAGCTGGCCAATTGGTCTCTCGTTAGAGTCATAGTCACGCCATCAGGTGCCCAAAGAATCCGAATGGACTCCTCACACCGGGTTGCTTCATGGCTCAACTCAAAATGCACGCCGGGGAATTGGCGGGCCAGAAGTGCGACATGGGCACCTGCATCAGCCGCCATAACTTCGATCACCTGGGAGCAAGACAGGTCCAACGTCGTGTGGACGCGCTGAAGCAAGGCCCAAGAGGCGCGTTGTGCGCGCCGCTGTGCCATTTGGCTTTCAGATTCAATTAATTGTTTTTCTTCTGCACGCGACACAAACGTCTCCTAATTTCTAGCATCAGTGTGAATCGCGTTGGTAAACGAGACGTTAGGACGACAAAAAATTACAGCACGCGGTGCTTTTTTCTCTGTGGAGGGATTGCGCTTGCTCCTGTAGTGGCTCTGCGCGGGTACGTGCTGGGTGAAGTGGCTGGACCTGATTAGGCTCGCAGTTTAGCGTGCGCCTATGACACCTGACGAAATCAATCAATTCTTGGCGCAAGCTTTCACAGGCGGGACCCCGCCCTTTGTGGAAGCTGCCGATGGCCAGAGCGCGCGGTGTCGCATCACCTATAATCCCAGCCAGATCAGGCCGGGGGGTACTTTGTCCGGCCCTACCATGATGGCGCTCGCCGATACGGCTGCCTACGCCTTGGTGCTGTCGGCAATTGGGTTCCAACCGCTCGCCGTGACCACTAATTTGTCGATCCAGTTTATGCGTAAGCCCAAACCAAAAGACCTGATTGCCGAGGTGCGCATGATGAAACTGGGCAAGACCATGGCCGTGATGGAGGCGGGTATCCGCTCCGAGGGCGAGACGGATCTGGTCGCCCACGCCGTGATCACCTATGCCATTCCGCCTAAAGCGATGACCTCATGAAGCAAAACCAACTTCTGGGCCTGATTTGCCTTTCTGGCTTTGTGGCTGTGGCCATTGGGGCGTTTGGTGCGCATGGTCTGACGAGCCCACAGGCCAAGGCCTGGGTCGAAACAGGCAGTGACCAGCACATGGCCCATACCTTGGCACTTTTTGTCTGCGTCTGGTTAGGGACCAAAGGCCACACCAAAGCGCGCTTTGCACTCCCACTCTTCAGTTTCGGGATTGCCCTGTTTGCAGGCTCTCTCTACGCCCTTGCACTGGGCGCGCCGCGCGCTGTGGCGATGGCGGCTCCCCTAGGTGGCCTCTGCTTGCTTGCCGGTTGGCTCCTGCTTGCTTGGGCCTGTTTTAGCCGAAAGGAACATACCGATGAGCCACGTTGATTGGTCCCTATTTGGCTTGTCAGCCCCTGAAATGCTGCCCATCAATGGCATCGACATGGCTGTGTGGGACACACAGACGCCGTCAGACATGCCGCCCGTAGTGCTATGTCATGGATATCCAGAGCTTGCCTTTTCGTGGCGGCATCAATTGGTTGGCTTACCCAAAGCGGGCCTTCGCGCGATTGCCCCGGATTTGCGCGGCTATGGCCTGACATCGGCCCCAGACGCGATTGAGGCCTATGATCTCGATACGCTGACCGGTGATCTTGCAGCCCTTTTGGATGCCAAGGGCATTGAGAAGGCCGTCTTCTGTGGGCATGATTGGGGTGGGTTGATTGTTTGGGCGATGGCAACGCGTAGGCCAGACCGGGTCGCAGGCGTGATCGGCGTCAATACACCTTATACCAAACGCCCGCCGATTGACCCCATCGCCCTTTATGAGCAGCGGTTTGGGCCAGACCATTACATCATTTTCTTCCAAAAGCCCGGCGCGATGGAAGCGATTTTGGAAGAGGATATCGATAAAACCTTCCGCTTCTACATGCGCCGCTCCGCCGTGACGCCGTTGGAGTTTGATGCCCGCCCCGAAGGTAAGCGCAATCATGCGTTTCAATTGGCCTTGCAGAGCTTTGACAAGTCCAAGGCCACCCATCCTTTGTTGAACGCGGCAGAGCATCAGGTCTATGTCGATACGTTTACCCGCACCGGTTTTCGCGGTGGCATCAATTGGTATCGCAACTTCACCCGTAATTGGCTGGATAGCGCCGATATTCCCGACCTCGCCGTGCAGCCTAGCTTGATGATCATGGCGGAAAATGACGTCGTTTTGCCGCCTTCAGCCGCCGATGGGATGGAAAAATATGTACCAAACCTCGATCGGGCGCTGATCCGCGGTTGCGGTCATTGGACTCAGCAGGAAAAGCCAGACGAGACCAATGCGGCTATAGCCAACTGGATGCACAAGCGATTTGGCAGCCAACTCACCCCTTAACTGGCTCGCTGTTACCCACCTTGAACGCCCGAGCGACCCGATCTAAGTCGTGTGCCTACACGAAGGAAATTTATGCCCGATTCCGCTTCTATCCGCCGCGCGCTTTATCCCCAGATTGAGCCTTTTAAGACAGGCCACCTGCCAGTCAGTGATTTGCACACCCTCTATTTTGAAGAGGCTGGCACATCTGCGGGCATCCCTGTAGTTTGTCTGCATGGTGGTCCTGGCGGGGGCATGAGCCCGGATATGCGGCGCTTCTTTCATCCCAAGAAATGGCGGATCATTGGGTTTGACCAACGTGGCTGTGGCAATTCTACCCCCCACGCCGAGACCCGTGAAAACACGACTTGGGACTTGGTCGATGATATTGAAAAACTGCGCGAGCATTTGGGGATTGAGGCTTGGGCGGTTTTTGGCGGCTCTTGGGGCTCAACCTTGGCCCTGGCCTATGCGATCAAGCACCCTGACCGCGTGTTAAGCCTGACGCTGCGGGGCATCTTCTTGATCAGCCAAGCCGAGATCGCGTGGTTCTATCAATCTGGGGCCAGCAATATCTTTCCAGACGCTTTTGACCATTATGTTAGCGTGATCCCAGAGGAGGAGCGCGGCGATATCGTGGGCGCCTTCCACAAGCGCCTGTTTAGCGAGGATCGCGATACCCGCATTTTGGCTGCGCGGGCGTGGGCGCGGTGGGAAGGCGATTGTCTCTCGATGAAAGGCCCCGATGCGCGTCCGGGTCGGTTTGAAGAAGACCGATTTGTCGAGGCCTTTGCCCGGATCGAGAACCATTATTTCGTCAATAAGGGCTTCTTTGAAACCGATAGCTGGCTTCTTGATCATGCGTCTGTGCTGGAAAGCATTCCCATCCAGATAGCCCATGGTCGCTATGATGTGTTGACGCCTCTATCCTCGGCTTGGGCGTTGAAGAAGGTTCTGCCCCACGCTCAATTGGAAATCATCGGCGATGCAGGCCATGCTAGCCTTGAGCCCGGGATTGTGGATGCATTGGTGCGCTTTACCGATGATTTGGCTGTTGGGTTTGAACAAAGGCGCAATCAGTCCTAAGGGTAGGCCATGGCTGATTTTGTTTCTTTCCCAAAGCGCGGGCTAGTTTGCGTGTCGGGCCCCGATGCGGCGACTTTGCTGGATGGTCTTTTAACCCACAATGTTGCAGGCGCTGGCCCTGTGGCGTGCGTCTATACGGCCATGTTAACGCCGCAAGGCAAGTTCTTGTTTGAGCTATTCATTCTTGCCCCAGAGACCGGGACCTATTGGATCGATGTGTCTGACCCGGCGAGCTTTGCCAAGCGCTTGAGCCTCTATCGTTTGCGGTCAAAGGTGACGATTGAGGATAAGAGTGAGGCGTATGTGGTGGGTGCGGTTTGGCATGCGGAGGCTTTGCCAGCTGGCACAATTTGTTATGCTGACCCCCGATACCCAGACCTACCACAGCGTTTTATCGCGCCCCGCGTTGAATTGTCGAGTGAGGCGGAAAATGCGTTTGGCGACTATGAGCAAGCGCGGCTGGGCCTAGGCGTGCCAGACCTTGCCGCCGATCTTCTGGTCGAAAAGGACTTTATCCTTGAAGGCCTGATGGATGAAATGGGCGGGGTGGATTTCCATAAAGGCTGCTATGTCGGCCAAGAAATGACTAGCCGGATGAAGCGGCGCACTACGGTCAAGACAAAGCTATGTCGGGTGCGCTTTGACGGGGCAGCTCCAGCGTTTGAAACGCCGATTCTGGCAGACGGTTGGGAAGTCGGCCGCATGCGTACAGGTGGCCCCGGCCACGGTCTTGCCCTCATTCGTTTTGACCGGGCGCAAAAGGCTATAAGCGAAGGCCAGGAGTTACGGGCAGGGGATCAGACGATCCAGTTGGACCCACCAAGCTGGATGGAAGTGCCAGCTTAGACTGCTAAGCTTGCCGCCAGACTTAGCGTGATGATCGACACGCAGGTGGTCAGGAAAACCGCACGCGCGGCTGTGTCGCCCCAGACTTCTGCCTGTTGGGCTTGGATGAACACATTTACCGCGCTGGGGCAGGCCGCAAGGATGGTGGCGGCCATGGCAAGATCCCGCGGAGCGCTTATGGCTGCCATGCCCGCGGCCATCATCAAGGGCAGGGCGATGCACTTGACCAAAACCACAAGACCGATATCGCGCCCGGAGTGGCTTTGGACTGTGCCCAAGCTTGTCGCCATCACAATGCCAAGCGCCACAAGGCCTGCAGGGCTTGCTGCGGCACCCAACATATCAAGTGGTCGCATCAAGGCGACCGGGATGTACATGCCTGTGAGGGCGATCAGAAAGCCGATGAAAGCCCCCATGCTGACTGGATTGGTGAGGCCGCCCAACATGGCGCGGCGCGCGGCGGCGGCGTCTGGCGCGGGCTTGGCCAGATAAAGCCCTGCCACGCCAAGCCCCACAACAAGGATATTCTCTAACGCGACAAAGGCCGCAGCCATGGCCAAGACCTCTGGCCCAAACAAGCTCGCCAGAATGGCGGTGCCTAAAAAGGCCGTGTTGCCGCTGGATGAGGCAAAGCCCACACCGGCTTGGCTGGTTTTCGATAGACCTAGCCCTATGCCGGCCAGCCGGCCCAGCAGGTGTCCCGCAACCAAAACCGCCACCCACATCAGAAGGGTTGAGCCCTGCGCCGCATTGGGCACAGGGGCTTTGGCCATGGAGGTCAGCAAGAGGGACGGAAAGGCCAGCCAGAAGACAAAGCGCGACAGGCCCGACGCAGTGTTACCGTCAAATAGACCCGCCTTTGCCCCCGCCCAGCCAAGGGCGATCAGGCCAAAGATTGGCAAGGTGATCCACAAAACGTCCACGCGCGGTCCTCTGATGTGATGGCCCGCTGCGGGCGTGGCTTTAGCGGCCTGTGAATTGCGCCACTTGCTTGGACAAGAAAGCCATCACGCCGATGCGGAAATCCTTGGTCCGGCCCGCGTCACGTTGCAAGTCACGCTCCAGCGCCAATTGCGACTTCCAGTCATTGTCCAAGCTGGCCCAAGCGGCCTGACGGATCATCGACAGCGTCTTGGTCGGGCCACTGGCCAGCGTGTGGGCAAGGGCTTTTGCTTCGTCCAACAGGGTATCTTGTGAGATAACGCGGTTGATTAGGCCCCATTCGAGCGCTTGAGGCGCAAAAATTTTCTCACCCAACAACATCATTTCCATAGCCCGCGCCCGTCCAACAGCGCGCGCGAGCATATAGGTCGACCCACCATCGGGGACCAAGCCAATCCGGCGGAAAGCTTGCAAGAAGTAGGCGTTTTCAGAAGCGAGAATAATGTCGCCCAGAAGCGCGAAAGAGCAGCCAATGCCTGCCGCAGCCCCATTTACCGCCGTTACCAACGGAACCGGCAGGTCGCGGATGGTTGTCACTAAGGGGTTGTACGTGCTTTCAAGCGCCGCCCCGGCATCCATTTGCTCAGGGTCTTGCCCGCCGCTCATATTGGAGGCGGTCGACCCCAGATTGGCTCCGGAGCAGAAGCCTTTACCCGTGCCCGTCAAAACAATCGCACGGGCTTCACCTGCGGCGCGTTCAAAGGCGCGGGTCATTTCTTGCGCCATATCCACGCCGCATGCATTCATCGTAGCGGGGTCGTGCAGGGTAATGATGGCGACATCGCCGTCGAGCTCATAGAGGACTTTTGTATCGTCAGACATGGTCATCTCCCAAAGTTTAAGCTGTTCTATGGCAGCCTTGCAGCCAAACCCTAGTCTGGATTTGTGAGAGAGGGAAGGTGCTCGCCTTAGGGCAACCGATGTAAAATTGCGCGCCTCAGAAGCCTGCGCAATCGAAACACGCCTACTTGCTGGCCAGCTTGCGCATTTGGCGGGATTCGCAGCGGCGAAGCTGGCCATCATAGATCGCTGCTTGGCTGCTAACGCGGCTCGCGACCTCGCCTAGCCAAGGCTTTTTGCTATAGGTGCGGCGTTGAAAACCAGTGGGGCCTTCGTGATAGGCCAAATAAAGATTGCGGGCGTCGGTCTTGGAAAGGCCTGTCCGGCGGGAAATTTGGTCTAAGTACCAGCCAATAAAATCAGCGGAGTCGCCGAAATTCTTGCGCTTGGCACCCCCGCGCGCCTTTTCATAGTCGGCCCACGTTCCGTTCAAGGCTTGCGAATAGCCATAGGCCGTGGAGAGCAAACGACCATCGCGGTCCTTTGGTCGGGCGTCGCGGCGGAAGCTGCTTTCTTGACGGATAAAGGCAAGGATAACGCCCGGTGATACCTGCCATTCGCGGGCCGCATCAAACACATGGTCTTCCCAGCGGCTCTTTTCATCCAGAATCGCACACGCGTCTGCGATGTTCGACGGAGGCGCGGACGAAGCACAGCCGGCCAAAGCCAAGGCTGCAAAAGCAAAGAGAATGCGCATTTTCATTCTGCCCCCACCGAAACATCTTGAAGCGACAACACAGCCGCGCTTCAGGCCACCTTAGTCAGGATGGCAGAAACTGGTTACAAAACCGAAAATGGCGGAAGGAACAAAAAGGAAGCGAAGATCAGGGAAACAATACAGCTGATCTTCACTTCAGAAGGCGGTCCGTTCGTCACCCCAAGCGTGGGTTAACGTTATTCACTCTTAACTGGGCTATAATTAAAATTGAATAAATGCCGGTAACATTCCAGCAAGAACAAAAAAGCCCGGCAGAGCCGGGCTTTTCGCATAAGCTGAATGACAGCTTACATTTTGTAATACATGTCGAACTCGACAGGGTGTGGGTGCATGTTCAAACGCTCACACTCTTCACGCTTTAGTTCGATATAGGCGTCGATCATGTCGTCATCAAACACGCCGCCCTTTTTCAAGAAGTCGCGGTCGGCGCTCAACGAGTCGAGGGCTTCGTCCAAGGACTTTGCCACGGTTGGCACGCCTTCCAGCTCTTCGGGTGGCAAGGAGTAGAGGTCCTTGTCGAATGGGTCGCCTGGGTGGATCTTGTTTTCGATCCCATCGAGGCCCGCCATCAAGAGGGCTGCGAAGGTCAGATACATGTTGCCAATTGGGTCTGGGAAGCGGGCTTCCAAGCGCTTGGCTTTTGGCGAGGTGGTGTAGGGAATGCGGATCGAAGCCGAGCGGTTGCGGGCCGAATAGGCCAACATGACTGGGGCTTCATAGCCGGGGACCAAGCGCTTGTAAGAATTGGTCGAGGAGTTTGAGAAGGCGTTGATCGCGCGGGCGTGCTTAATGATGCCGCCAATGTAATACAGGCAATTCTCAGACAGATCGGCATATTGGTCGCCAGCAAACAAAGGCTTGCCGCCTTTCCAGATCGACTGGTGGACGTGCATCCCGCTGCCATTGTCCTTGTAATAAGGCTTAGGCATGAAGGTTGCGGACTTGCCGTAAGCTGCCGCAACATTCTGGATCACATATTTGTAGAGGTTCATATAGTCGGCCATTTTGGTCAACGTTTGGAACTTCAAGCCCAGCTCATGTTGAGCAGGCGCCACTTCATGGTGATGCTTCTCAGGCTCAAGGCCCAATTCCTTCATCACTTGCAGCATTTCGCCGCGCAGGTCTTGTGCGGAGTCGATTGGACCAACTGGGAAGTAGCCACCCTTTGGACCGGGGCGATGACCCATATTGCCGCCTTCATAGACCTTGCCGGTGTTGTAAGGCAGTTCGGTGGAGTCGAAGCTGTAGCCCGTGTTGTTGGGGTCGGTGTTCCAACGCACGTCGTCAAACACGAAGAATTCCGCTTCTGGGCCGAAATAGGCGGTGTCACCAACGCCGCTCGACTGCAGATAGGATTCAGCGCGCTTGCCGATGCCGCGCGGGCAGCGGTTGTAAGGCTTCAACGTGCCGGGGACGACCACGTCGCAGACGATGGCAAGGGTGGTTTGCTGATAGAAGGGGTCCAAAGTCACGCTGTCTGGATCTGGCAACATGATCATGTCGGAATCGTTGATGGCCTTCCAGCCAGAGATCGACGACCCGTCAAATGCAACGCCTTCTTCCAACAAGTCGATATCAACCATGTCGACATCAAAGGTTACGTGCTGCATCTTGCCGCGTGGATCGGTGAACCGAAAATCTACATATTGGACTTCATCGTCCTTGATCTGCTGCATGACCTTGTCAAACTTCGACATCGGTTCTCTCCTGAAAAGCCAGTTAGGGTGTATGTTCAGTCAATAGAGTTTCTGAGGGCAGGCGCTTAAACAGCGTTGATCCCAGATTCCCCGGTTCGAATGCGTACGACATGACTGATGTCGGACACAAAGATTTTTCCGTCACCGATACGACCGGTGCGCGCGGCATTGGTAATGGCCTCTACGGCTGCGTCAACTTGATCATCACCGACGACGACTTCGAGTTTCAGCTTCGGCAAGAAGTCGACGACATATTCTGCGCCACGATAAAGTTCAGTATGGCCCTTTTGACGGCCAAACCCCTTGGCCTCGACCACGGTCATGCCTTGAAGACCCAAGTCTTGCAGCGCTTCTTTCACTTCATCGAGCTTGAAAGGCTTGATAATCGCTTCGATCTTTTTCATAAAATCCGCCTGCTAGTGTGGTGCCGCGAGCGCCTTGGGGAAGGCAAAAAGGACCCGTGCGTGAGTTCTGCGTTGGGCATAGTCCCTTCGGAGTAAGGGCGCGACCTCGGCGCCTGTCGCTATAGGCTGTCAGTCACACATTGCCTAGACTCTAGGCACACTTTGATGATTTTTTGGGCGCCTCGACTTGAGGGCAAAATGGTCTTATCTGCGTCGCCAACGTGAACTTACAAGAATAGATACAGGGAGCTCAAGTTGATCAATCCAAACACGCCTGTCCTGATTGGCGGCGGCCAATTTACCTATCGCGGCGCGCCTGAAGCTTGCCCGCCTCCCATTGGCCTATGCGCCCGCGCGGCAGAAGCCGCTATGGCTGATTCAGGCCTAAACCCACAGATTTTGTCCGAAATTGATGGCTTGGCAGTCGTTGGCTTCACCATTGATGCAGGCGGTAACCTAAGCCGCATGCCAATTCCCAAAGCTAAGAACCCGCCTAAAGCACTTGCAAAGGCGCTGGGCGCGAGCCCTGCGTGGCAGACCTATACCCATGTTGGTGGCAATACGCCCCAGGCCTTGGTCAATGAGGCCGCCGAACGGATCGCCAAGGGGGATAACAAGCTGGTCTTGTTAGCGGGCGCTGAGTTTTTAGGCTCGATGATGAAGCTGGTTCAAGCTGGCCAATTTGACGCGCTTAAGGCACACCAAATTGACGATGAAGAGGCCCCGGCCATGTTTGGCGATGGGCGGGACGGCTGCACGGCTTACGAGGCCCGCCATGGTCTTGAGTTCCCGACCAATGTCTATCCCATGTTTGAGAATGCCTATCGAGCAAATCTGGGTCGCAGTTTAGAGGAACATTCGACAGCGATGGGGACATTGTTCGCGCCATTTACCGAAGTAGCGGCGCAAAACCCTTACGCTTGGTTCCCACAAGCCCAGACGGCTGAAGCCTTGGTGACCCCCAGCGCCAGCAACCGTATGGTGGGCTATCCCTATCCCAAGCGCCTCAATGCCATCATCCAAGTCGACCAGTCGGCTGCTGTTCTGATGGCCAGCTACGCCCACGCGAAGGCCTTGGGCGTGCCCGATGCGCAGATGGTGTTCTTGCACGGCTGTGCCGACACGATTGAGAAGTGGAATGTGCTCGACCGCGTCGATTACCACTCCAGCCCTGCCATGCGGGTCGGCGTACGCGAGGCCTTTGCCATGGCGGGCAAGACCCTTGCCGATATGGCTTTCTTTGACCTCTATTCCTGCTTCCCTGTGGCGGTGGAGATTGCGGCGAAGGAAATGGGCCTCGCCACCGATGATCCGCGTGGGCTTACCCTGACGGGCGGCTTGCCCTATTTTGGCGGACCTGGAAACAATTATTCGATGCACGGCATCGTTGAAATGATCCATCGCTGCCGCAAGGAGCCTCAGGCGTTTGGATTCTTGAACGCCAATGGCTGGTTCCTGACCAAGCACGCCTTTGGCATTTACTCCAGCCAACCAACGAAGGGCGTTTGGGCACGGCCATCGAAGAGTTCCTATCAAGGTGAAATCGATGCGATGGCGGCACCTGAGGTGACAGAGACACCCGCCGGGACGGCTACGATTGAAACCTACACGGTGATCCATGCCCGCGAAGGCATGCGGATGGGCATTGTTATTGGGCGCGACGGGGCGGGCCGTCGCTTTGTTGCCAATACGCCTAAGGGCGATACCGACATTATGGCCGATCTGGAGGGCCGCGAAAGCGTTGGCCGCAAGGGCCAAGTCGTCCATGAGGGGGACCGCAATATCTTCACACCGGAAGAATTTCTGTGATCTGACTAAGGGCGCGATTTCGTTCAGCTTGCGTTCAATCTAGACCCCTTAGAACCGGGGTGTGGCGCACGGCAGACCATCCCGTCCCTCGCGTTTGACGTGCACCATTGCTTCACACGAAGCACTTCCTCCGGCCCCAATAGAGTAATCTATTGGGGCCTTTTCCTTTTTGGACCGCCCCCAAAAAGATGCCTTCCCACTAGGTAGAGCGGATTGACCGCCTCATCTTCGGTGATAACTTACCCCAATTGATTTGGACTTTGCGAAGGGTAAGTTGCGCATGACGAATTTGGTTTTCAAGCAAGCGCTTGGTATTGCTGCGATCGGCCTAGCTTTATTGTCGCCGCTTTCTTCAGCCCAAGCAGATACGGCAGGGCAGGGCCGCCTTGCTGCGGCGATCCAAACCTATCAAACAGCCACCAACGAAGGCCGCGCGATGGCGGCCCAAGCTCTGCGGCGCGCTTTGGCCTCGAGCAAAAATGCTCCAATTGCAACAAGGGCCGAAGCGACCTTTTGGTTGGGTGATTATGCCATACGCGACCGAAAGAAGGACTTGGCCTTGAAGCAGGCTGATCAAGGCCTGAGGCTTCTTGAAGCTCTCCAAGCTGATGAGGCTCCCGCGGTGCGGGCCCTTGGTGCGCGGCTCAAAACGCAAGCCCTTTTAGCTAAAGAAGAGCGGCTGGCGGCGTATAAGCTTATCCTCGAAGCCCGCTTGGCTTATGGCATGCAAAAGCCTCAAGCGGATAATGATTGGGATTTGGTTTGGGATGAATTGTTTCTTTGGGAGAGCATCGCTTCTGCCGATCTAGTCGGTGCAGAAAGGAAAGTCGCAACAGGTTTGAGGGATGCCCGCGAGTCAGAGCTGGTTCGCATCAGCAAAATGGAAGGTAAGTGTGACTTTCAGAATTTTACTGTGAAAATTGCGAATATTGAATCCAATTTACCCGCCTATCCGATTGCACCCATGTTTGCGGGGCAGGCGGGTGGTGTGATGATGCGTCTCTCGTTTGATACAGAAGGGCGCGTAACCAAGGCCGTGGCGACTTCCTTTAGCACGTCTCAGGATTTTGCCGTTCTGACCGAACGGGCGGCAAGCAATTGGGTCGCCACAGGCGAAGGCTTGGGCAACCCAAACTGCAGGACTGATAGGCCCACCTTGGTCGTGTTCAAATACTAGGTTCGGTGTGAAACCTGTTTAAGCCGTCGCCAATGTCTCCACCGGCTTGCCGCCAAAGCGTTTGCGCAGGCCAAAGAGCGGTCGTTCGACCGCGTAATAGCTGGCGCAGGCACACGCAAAGCTCAAAGCCACAGCGATTACCATGCCTATGGGCGACAGGCGCTCCAAGCTGTTGGCGTCGCCCAGCATAAGCTCGCGCACGATCCAAATGATTGGGACGTGCCAAAGATAGAGCGAGTAGGAGAGGCGGCCGATCCAGCGCATTGGTTTCAGCTCTAGGAGGTCAATCGAAAAGCGTAAGCTGCGCAGCGCATAGAGGTTGAGGACCAAAAGGAAGAGTGCAGCGCCTTGGATCGAATAGCGCATGGTCTCACGGAAGACTTCATCGCGATAAACCAAGGTCGCCAAAATCGCACCAAACGCCAGACCAACCCAATGCCAGCCAACCAGCCAAGACAATCGAGCGCCAGTGCGGGGTGCCCCATCAAGTAGGATCGCTAAGAGACAGCCCCAAGCAATATTTTCCAATCGGCTATCGGTGGTGTAATAAGTATGCTCATGCGGCAGACCTAGGCCAAGCACCGCATAGGCGCGCCAAAGGGCGCAGACGACAATGCTGCTGACGATGAGGCGCACGCGCGCTTGATGGGTCTTGCCAAACAATGCCAATGCGGCAGGGAACAGCAAATAGAAATGCTCCTCCACCGCTAGCGACCACAAATGCCCCCACGGAATGGTACGCTCTGACCAGCCAAACCACGTGCGCACCACGTCGTAATAATTGATGAAATAGAAGAGCGCTGCTGCGACGTGCCCGCCGTCGACCTTGACCCCAAACGGCAAAAGTAGGAGCCAAGAGCCCAGCAAAAACACCAGAAGCGCTGGCGCGAGGCGCAGGAAACGGCGCAGATAAAAGCCCGGTAGATCGAGCGCGCCGGCATGCTGGTTCTGTTCAGACACCAGAATGCGCGTGATTAGAAAGCCCGACACAAAGAAAAAGACGGTTACGCCCAAGCCACCTGGAATTAAATTCTCAAAACCCACATGCGCGATCACCACAATCAGTATCGAAATCGCCCGCAAACCATCCAAGCCCGGCATATAGCCGCCGTCCGCTTTGAAGGGGATGGCACCGGTAAAGCTGGGCTCCTGCCGGGTAGAGTGCGTATCGCTCACTTAGGCCTCAATTGTAGCGCTTCCAGCAAGGGGGCGTGCCACTGCTCGACCGACCGATCATAGGTATCAAACCCTCCGGTGAAGTTGAAATAGCAGGCAGGCATGTTGATTTCCTTAAAGGCGCTGGTCATGGCGCGGGTCCAGTCAGCCCGCAGCCGCATGGGCACTTCCACACCGACACCATATTCGCCCAGAAGGACGGGGGCTTGAATCCGGTCGCGGAAGGCAGCGATTTGCGCCAAGTCTTTCTGCAACTCGGCCGTTTCACCGAGGCGGGGCCAGATACGTCCCGCAGGTGGGGGATTATCCATCCAGCTCGCGCCTTGGTGGGTGAAGTCATAGGGCTGGTAATAATGAACGGTGCCGACGACATAGGGGTCGTTGGGCAATTCCAAATTATCCATCCCCTTGATGTTGCCCCAATTGTCCCCTGCAAAGATCACCGTGCGGGTCGAGTTGGTCTGGCGGATGATGCGCAGAACTTCTGCCTGCATCTTATTGACGCGCGGGCCTGAAAACGCCTCTTGCGGCTCGTTGATGATTTCAAACATCACTTTGGCAGGTGTCGTCTGATAGCGCGCGGCGATCTGCGCCCACAGAGCGACGAGGCGGCGCTCATGCACATCAGGATTCTCGAACAGCTCTGTATAGTGGCAGAGGTTTAAGATGATGGTCAGGTCATTGCGAATGGCCCAGCGGACGACCTCGTCAATACGGGCCATGAAAACAGGGTCTAGCGTGTACGGAGCTTGTTCCATGGCGTGAGCGGAGAATTTGATCGGCACACGTATGGTGTCAAACCCTGCTGCCCGGATGGTTTTGAAGTCGCGCTCGCGGATTTTATAGCCCCAGTCGCCTTCATTCGGGGCCTCAAGCGCACCGGCGACATTGATACAGCGCTCAACGGGGAAGGGCGCTCGCGCTGGCGTCGAGACCTGAGTGCGCGTAGGGGCCTTGGTGGCTTGCCACACGCCTTGAGCAACCGCGACGCCAACGCCAGAGCCGATCAAAATCGTGCCCAATGCGCAAACCAGACCTGATTGACGGCAAAATGATCGCAAGCGTTCCATGTTAGGCCTCTCAAATGCTTGGGCGATTTTGCTGCAAGGCCTGTGCCGTAAAGTTTATGTCTAAGTATTCTGATCGTGTCACTTGCGTCTATAGATACATAATTTTTGCTTTTTAGCGGCAATGGCTTGGAACAACTAGCAACAAGCCAAGTTTTGTTCAAATCAAGCTCACTATAGAGCCAAATCACGCCTGTTATGTGTTCTTTTACGAAGCCTTGCTACCAATCACGCTCACTCATGCGCAGGGTACCGCTTCGATCTGACGTCAGCGTGACGCGAGATAATCGAGGGTTTGGTGGGCGCTTTCTTGGATAGAGACCTTGATCAAGTCGTTTTTGCGCTCCATTTCCGCCAATGCCCGTGCACGTCGTGGGGAGCAATTTTTGACCTTGATGGGCGTAGAGCCGCATCATCGCATTCTTGACTTAGGCGGTGGTAACGGCAGCCATTTTCACAGCATTGCCCCCAACCACAAAAATGTCCTGATCGCAGACCATTGGGGCCCGGACCTCGAGCAGGCCAAGGCCGATTATGGCTATGAGACCATGCTGCTCGATGGTTCCAAAGAAGCTTTGCCCTTTGAAGACCGCGCGTTCGACATCGTCTTCTGCTCCTCGGTGATTGAACATGTGACCGGGCCAAAACAGGCCATGCTCGACATGGATGACAATAAGGCCTTTGAGGCGACTGCGATTGTGCACCAACAGCGCTTTGCCGATGAATTGCGCCGGATTACCGATGGCTATTTCGTCCAGACGCCAAATGTGGACTTCCCGCTCGAACAGCACTCGATGCTGCCGCAGCCCATCATCTATTTGCCGCGGCCCCTACAGCGCAGCTTGATGAAGACCATTGGCAAGTTCTGGGTCTCCAACGTTCAGCCAGACTGGCGGCTCTTGACTGCCAAGGATATGGCGGGCTTTTTCCCCGATGCAGAATTAGTCTTTGAAAAAATTGCCGGCTTTACCAAGTCGATCACGGCGGTCCGCAAGCGGGCCGGTCAATAGGGCCAGTTTCTAGTCCCTGCACAGAAATTGCCACCCCATCTGATGCTTAGCGCTCGACAAAGCTTGCAGCCTTGCTAAACACAGGCAAAGCAACCCGAAGGGCGTAGCGCAGTGACCACCATTTATCCCAATGCGGCAGCCGCACTCGAAGGCCTCACCTTCGACGGCATGACCGTGATGTCCGGCGGCTTCGGCTTGTGCGGCATCCCCGAAAACCTCATCCTTGCCCTGCGCGACAGTGGCGTGAAGGGCATAAGCGTCATCTCCAACAATGCCGGCGTTGATGGGTTTGGCTTAGGCTTGCTGTTAGAAACCAAGCAGATTGCCAAAATGATCTCGTCCTATGTCGGTGAGAATAAAGAGTTTGAACGCCAATATCTCTCAGGCGAGCTACAGCTTGAGTTCAATCCCCAAGGCACGCTGGCAGAGCGTATTCGCGCCGGTGGGGCAGGGATTCCGGGCTTCTACACCAAGACCGGGGTCGGCACGAAAATCGCCGAGGGCAAAGAGCATAAGGATTTCGACGGCGAGACCTATATTCTCGAAACCGGCCTCAAGGCTGATTTGTCGCTGGTCAAGGCTTGGAAGGCCGATACGGCTGGCAATCTGATCTACCGCAAAACGGCCCGCAACTTTAACCCGATGATGGCCACAGCTGGCAAAGTCTGTGTGGCCGAAGTGGAAGAAATTGTGCCTGTCGGCAGCCTAGACCCCGACCACATCCATACGCCCGGGATTTATGTAAAGCGCTTGGTGCAAGGCAGTTTCGAAAAGCGCATCGAACAACGCACCGTGACCAAGAGGGAGGCTGTCTGATGCCCTGGACCCGCGATGATCTCGCCGCCCGCGCCGCTAAAGAATTGCGCGATGGCTTTTATGTCAATCTTGGCATTGGCATTCCGACTTTGGTCGCCAATCATATCCCCGACGGCATGACTGTCACGCTGCAGAGCGAGAATGGTATGCTGGGCATGGGGCCTTTCCCATTTGAGGGCGAGGAAGATGCTGACCTGATCAATGCTGGCAAGCAGACGATCACCGAATTGCCGCAGACGTCGTTTTTCTCCTCTGCTGACAGCTTTGCCATGATCCGCGGCGGCCACATCGATCTGTCGATCTTGGGTGCGATGGAAGTTTCGGAGACTGGGGACCTCGCCAATTGGATGGTGCCCGGCAAAATGGTCAAAGGCATGGGCGGGGCGATGGATTTGGTGGCAGGCGTGCGCCGCTGCGTCGTGGTGATGGAGCATACCGCCAAGGATGGCGCGCCAAAGCTCTTGCACAGCTGTCACCTGCCGCTGACGGGTTTGAAAGTCGTCGATCTTGTTATCACCGATCTAGCCGTATTTTCGATTGACCGCCGGGCAGGGGGCATGTCGTTGATCGAACTGGCCACTGATGTGACTTTGGATGAAGTCAAAGCCAAGACCGAAGCGACGTTTGAAGTCCGCCTCTAATAATTAAAGCGGGCAAATAAAGCGGGCCCCTAGTCAGGGGCCCGTTCTAGTTTGCCTCAAACGGAGTCACAAAGGCTTAGGCCCAAGTGACCGCCACAATCTCATAGCTTTTAGAGCCGCCAGGGGCCGCCACTTCCACAACATCGCCTTCTTCCTTGCCAATCATGGCACGGGCGATGGGGGAGGTGATCGAGATTTTGCCGAGCTTCACATCGGCTTCGTCTTCACCCACGATTTTGTAGGCAGCCTTATGGTCGGTGTCTTCGTCAATGACAGTCACCGTGGCACCGAACTTGACGTTCGTGCCAGACAGTTTCGACACGTCAATCACTTGCGCACGTGCTAACTTGTCTTCCAGCTCAGCGATGCGACCCTCAATATAGGATTGCCGCTCTTTGGCTGCGTGATATTCCGCATTCTCAGACAGGTCGCCATGCGAGCGTGCTTCTGAGATGGCGCCAATCACCGATGGGCGCTCGTCAGTCTTCAAACGTTTGAGTTCTGCATCGAGGGCCGCATGGCCCTCTGCAGTCATAGGGATCTTTTCCATTAGGGGGATTCCACAAAAAGGGGCTTATAGAGTGGTGTTCAGAACGGGTTTCGTCAAGCGTATGCTTGCAGTGGCTTAACTTGCAGGGTTTCTCCCTCTGCCGCTTCGATGGCGGTGGCAGCAGCGCGCGCTCCTGCAATGGTGGTGTAATAGGAAATATTGGATACCAAAGCCGTGCGCCGGATGGAGTAACTATCGGCGAGCGATTGGGCTCCCTCGGTGGTGTTGACGACCAATTGGATGTCACCATTGATCATCGCATCGACGATATGGGGACGGCCTTCCATCACCTTATTGACGCGCTCAACCGGCACGCCTGCTTCAAGCAGGACCTTGGCACAGCCTTCTGTCGCCACCAGTTTAAAGCCTAAGCGCACAAAATTACGACCGAGCTCTGGCAGGGCTGGCTTATGGCTATCTTTCACCGACAAGAAGGCCGTGCCGCCGGACGGCAAGCGCATGCCCGCACCCAATTGCGACTTTAAGAACGCATGGCCAAAGTCGGTATCAATGCCCATACATTCGCCGGTGGAGCGCATTTCAGGGCCTAAGATTGGGTCGACACCGGCAAAGCGCGCAAAGGGGAAAACCGCTTCTTTGACAGCGACATGGTTAAGTTTCTTCTGTTTCAATCCAAAGCTCGCCAAGCTTTCGCCAGCTTGCAGCTTGGCGGCAATGCGGGCCACTGGAATGCCAACCGCTTTGGCCACAAAAGGTGCCGTGCGAGAGGCGCGTGGGTTGGCCTCCAACACATAAATCGTGTCGTCCTTGATCGCATATTGGATGTTGATCAGGCCAATGACTTTCAGGCCTTTTGCCATCGCAATGGTCTGCGCTTCGATCGTGGCGATGATCTCAGCCGACAAAGTGTAGGGGGGCAGGGCGCAGGCGCTATCGCCGGAGTGAATGCCCGCTTCTTCGATATGTTCCATAATGCCTGCGACGAAAACGTCTTTGCCATCCGACAAAGCATCGACATCGACTTCAATCGCATCGCGCAAATATTGGTCGATCAAGACTGGATTATCACCCGAGACAATCACGGCCTCGCGCACATAGCGCTCTAGGCTTGGCTGATCATAGACGATCTCCATGCCGCGGCCGCCCAAGACATAGGATGGGCGCAGCACGACCGGGTAGCCAACCGCCTGCGCACCCAGAATCGCTTCTGCTTCGGTACGGGCAATCGCGTTGCGAGGTTGCAGCATGTCGAGCTCATTTAGCAGAGCTTTGAAGCGCTCCCGGTCCTCAGCGATATCAATCGCATCGACACTGGTGCCAAGGATCGGCACGCCTGCTTGCTCCAAAGGATGGGCCAGCTTTAACGGCGTTTGACCGCCGAACTGCACGATCACACCCAAAAGTGTGCCGCTCTGCTTCTCGGTTTCGATGATTTCAAGGACGTCTTCAGCCGTCAAAGGCTCAAAATAAAGCCGATCGGACGTGTCATAGTCGGTGGAGACGGTCTCTGGATTGCAATTGACCATGATGCTCTCAATGCCCAGCTCTTCGCAGGCAAAGGCCGCATGGCAGCAGCAATAGTCAAACTCGATGCCTTGGCCGATCCGGTTAGGGCCGCCACCGAGAATAATGATCTTCTTGGCAGCACTTGGCGCAGCCTCGCATTCCGTCTCATAGGTGGAGTACATATAAGGCGTGGGGGACGCGAATTCAGCTGCGCAGGTGTCGATGCGCTTATAGGCCGGGCGGACGCCAGCCGCGCGACGGGCGGCCCGCACTTCAAGCTCGGTCTTGCCCGCGATCTTGGCCAAGCGCCTGTCAGAAAACCCTTGCGCCTTCACAAAGCGCCAGTCCGCTGTGGCTTGGGGTAGGCCGGTGGTTTCAAGCTTTTTCTCGGTCGCGATCAGTTCCGCGAACTGATCCAAGAACCAGGGGTCAATCTTGCTGGCCGCATGAACCTCTTCGACGCTCATGCCCATGCGCAGGGCTTGGCCGACTACCAGAATGCGGGTGGGGGTTGGTATGGTCAGCGCTTGATGCAGCGCTTCTCTGTCATTGCCAATCTCGAGGAAAGGATCAAAGCCGTCCAGACCCGTTTCCAGCGAGCGAAGGGCCTTTTGGAAACTCTCTTGGAACGTCCGCCCAATCGCCATGGCTTCGCCCACCGACTTCATGGAGGTGGTCAAAGTCGTGTCCGCACCCTTGTATTTTTCAAAGGCAAAGCGGGGGATTTTGGTGACGATATAGTCAATTGAGGGCTCAAACGAAGCAGGGGTTGCGCCGCCTGTGATGTCGTTGGCAATTTCGTCTAAAGTATAGCCGATGGCGAGCTTGGCTGCGACTTTCGCGATGGGGAAGCCGGTCGCCTTGGACGCCAAAGCGGACGAGCGCGACACGCGGGGGTTCATTTCAATCACCGTCATCCGGCCATCGGCGGGATTGACGGCAAACTGCACGTTGGAGCCACCCGTCTCGACCCCGATTTCGCGCAAGACGGCAATGGAGGCATCGCGCATGCGCTGATATTCTTTGTCGGTCAGGGTCAGCGCGGGGGCGACCGTGATGGAGTCGCCCGTATGAATGCCCATGGGGTCGATGTTTTCGATGGAGCAAATGATGATGCAATTGTCCGCTTTGTCGCGAACCACTTCCATCTCATATTCTTTCCAGCCCAGAACGCTTTCTTCGACCAGCACTTCGCCCACAGGGCTTGCCGCGATGCCACTGGCGCAAATGCGCTTAAATTCGTCGACATTATAGGCGATGCCACCGCCAGTGCCACCCAAGGTGAAGCTGGGGCGGATGATGGCGGGCAGGCCCACGAAGGGCAGGGCGAGCATGGCTTCTTCAACGGTGTGGGCCATCTTGGACTTAGGGCTTTCCAGCCCGATCTTATCCATCGCGTCGCGGAATTTCAGGCGGTCTTCCGCCTTTTCGATGACGTCAGCCTTCGCGCCAATCATCTCAACAGTATATTTCGCCAATACGCCGGTCTTTTCGAGCGTCAGCGCACAATTCAGCGCCGTCTGTCCGCCCATGGTCGGCAGAACCGCGTCGGGGCGTTCTTTGGCGATGATCAGTTCCACCACTTCTGGCGTGATCGGCTCCACATAAGTGGCGTCGGCCAAATCGGGGTCGGTCATGATGGTGGCAGGGTTGGAATTGACCAGAATGACCCGGTAGCCCTCTTCCTTCAGCGCCTTACAGGCTTGCACGCCCGAATAGTCAAATTCACAGGCCTGCCCGATCACAATGGGGCCTGCCCCGATGATCAAAATGGATTTCAGGTCTGTGCGTTTAGGCATGGGGGCGTCCGTTCAGGGCTCTATTAAGGTTCAGGGTGCCAGTCGCAAAAAGCCCTCCCGAGCGGATAGCACGCTGGGAGGGCCTTGGAAGGCGGTAGCTGTTAACGCCTATGGGAGAGTCTAGCAAGTGTTTTACACCTTGATTAGGCTGCAGCCTCTATTTTGGATTGGGGATTATTCATGCGCAGACGTTCTTTGCTGGTAGCTGCTGCCACAACAGGGGCGCTGAGCGTTCTGCCCAAAGGCGCGCAAGCGACCGCAAATGCCGCCCAAGCCTTCCCCGTCCTCGACAGTCTCGCCATGCCGGTAAGCGCGGAAGAGAACCGGCAATATAGCTTTACCGACAAGGGCACAGCCTATTTTTATGGCCGCACGCATCAAGATAAGCCCGACGATTGGTTCTTTGGCTGGAATGTCGCCACCAAACGGATCTTCCAAGACTATCGCCTGACTTTGGATGGCAAGCCGCTTCTGCGCGCTGGCGCGAAAGCGGTGGTCAGCCCGCATGCGATCACCCGCGATTTTGGCGCAGTCAAAGAAACGCTGCGGATGTTTGACGGGCTTGCGGCGCTGATGGTGGAGGTTGAAAGTATCGAGCCCGGCCGGATCGGCTTTGAGTTTACGGGTGATTTGCTGAGCGAAGGGGAGGTTGGGGCAGAAGGCGTTTGGTATCGCCCGAAGGAAGCGCCCGAGTCTTGGCTCTTGCTGGCCCCCATTGAGGGCGGTGGGCAAGGCTTTTTCATCCTCATCGGCGCAACCATGGCCGACGTACGCCGCCTCTTGAGCCAGCTGCGCCGGAACCATCAAAGCCTAACCCGCGCCCGCATGGCGCGGATGGAGGCTTTGGTCTCAGGCTCTAGAGCCTTAGATGCTGGCGATCCGGACCGCACCAAGGCCCTACTCTGGATGCGCCTGACGGCTGATCAATTGGTGATGAAGCAGATGGGCACGGGCATTTATGCCGGCCTGCCGTGGTTCAATGATTATTGGGGGCGGGATACTTTTATCTCCATCACCGGAACCTTGTTTGTCACCGGCCAATATGACGTGGCCGCCGATGTATTCAGAAGCTTTGCGGCGCTGCAAGACACCGACCCAAAGTCCAAAACCTATGGCCGCATTCCCAATCGGGCCCGGCCCGACGGCGTGCAATATAATACCGCCGACGGCACACCGCGGTTTATTATAACGTTGATGGACCTCGTCCGGCGGTCGGGAAACGATGCTCTGGCCAAGGAGTTGTGGCCCACGGTAAAACGTGCGGTTGAAGGTGTGCTAGCCAATAATGTGGATGAGCATGGCCTGATCACGCATGATGATGCCGATACGTGGATGGACGCCAAGGAAAAAGGTGCGCGGGCGTTCTCGCCACGCGGCAATCGGGCTATTGATATTCAGGCGTTATGGTTGAGGGCATTTGACTCTGTTCGCAGTCTCGTTCCGGCCTATGCAAAGCTGCAGCCAACTACCAGTAGGCTGTTAGACCAATGTCGTTTGGCGGTTGGTCGATTAGAGGAAGGGTTGCGCGCTCATTTTATTGAGCCCGACACCGGACGATTGATTGATCATATTAAGGTGGATGGCACCAAAGACACCAAACTTCGACCTAATATTTTGTTTGCTTTGCCTGAAATATATCCAGCACGGTATCCAAACGATCTTACAAAACACAAGATAGTCAAAGATATCTGGGAAGGCCTTGTTTATCCTTGGGGTGTCGCAACTCTTTCACAAGACGACCCCGACTTCTATCCCTACCATGAACACTGGCATTATTATCATAAAGATGCGGCTTATCATAATGGAACTGTTTGGCCCTGGCTCAATGGGGCAGCTATGGACGCGATCTTGGATGTTGGTGTTACCGACCTGCCGTGGCAGCTATTTGAGAACATGAACCGACAAGCCCTTAAGGAGGGGGCGGTCGGAAGTTTGGCAGAGTGCGCGGATGCCCTGCCGCTATCCGATGTGACTTGGACGCGTCGTACAGGAACATTTTTACAGGCTTGGTCGAATGCGGAGCACTTGAGGATTTGGCATGAGCGCTTTTTGGGGCTTTCGATTTCTGCACTCGATTCAGTTAGTGTAACGATAAGTCCGTCCCTCCCCCAGTCTGTTGCGAACGTTTCAGCATCCGTTCCTGTTGGGCAAGGCATTTTACGTGGGATATGGCACAATGGTGCAAACAATAAATGGAGCTTTGAGGCGGTGGACACGCCGATTTCACTCTTCTTCAACAAACTGGGCTTCTTACATGCGACGCTGCATTGGTTTTTAGAGAGCGGTCAACGTGTCGAAATCGAAGCTCAAGGAGATTCACTTGTTTTGAGCGCATACAGCGCTGTTGGTGCGTTAATGGGCCAAACCAAGGTGCTGAGTGACCAAGTGACCCTTGCATCAAGCGCTGAAAAGAACGGTGTGCCCCACCTCCCGTTCCCGAAAGATGAAATTCAATTCTGCGAGCCCCGCCTGCAGCCCAATCTCAAGAGCCTAGCGGTCTATCACGACCCGCCGCTCACCTATTAGCGAGCCTAGCCGATCAAGCGGCTCTCAAGGTCCACGTCGGGCTCGCCGTTTTCATCGCGTTCCATGAATAGGGCCTCTGTCATGCCAGTGACGAGAGAGGCTGGTGTCACGGGCTTGGCGATATGGACATCGCAGCCAGCAGCAAGGGCTGCTTTCACATGCTCACTCATGGCGTTCGCGCTGAGCATGGCGATGGGCGTGCGGGGAAGGTTGTTTTCCTTTTCCCAGGCGCGGATGGCTTGGGTGGCGGCTAGGCCATCCATTTCCGGCATCATCATATCCATCAAGACCAGATCAAAACTGTCGATCTTGAAGAAGGCCAGCGCCTCGCGACCATTAGCGGCCATGACTGGCGTCATGCCCATGGGCTCCAGCATGAAGGTGATGACTTTTTGGTTGATTGGATTGTCTTCAGCCACCAGCACGCGCAGGCCCGTAGGGCCAACGGACCCATCGGCCAAGGACGACAAGTCTTCAGACATCGCGCTGGCGGATAAGCGTGGATTTGCTTTTTGCGCGTCCGCATATTTCAGCTGAATCCGCGCTTCAAAACGGCTGCCGGAGCCCAATTGCGAAGTGGCAGAGATGCTGCCGTCCATCAATTCGCACAAGCTTTTGCAGATCGAGAGGCCGAGGCCCGTGCCACCAAAGCGGCGGCTGATGCTGTTGTCGGCTTGTTCAAAGCGGTTGAACAAATGCTGGCTCGCCTTGGGGTCAAAGCCAATGCCGGTGTCAGACACCTGAATGCGCAACTCGACACTTTCACCATCAATCTCAAGGGCGTCGACCTGAACATCGACCCGGCCTTTGTCCGTGAATTTGATGGCATTAGATGTCAGATTGGAGATGATCTGCCGGATGCGAACTGCATCGCCCACAAAGCGGCCCTCGGCGTCTGGGTCAATGGTCAAATTGAACTGCAAACATTTTTCTTCGGCGCGAGTCCGGAAGGTGTGAGCGGCGGTCTCAACGGTCTCCCGTAAGTCAAACGGCGCGACGGAGAGTTCTAGCTTATCGGCTTCGATCTTGGCGCTATCGAGAACATCGGACACCAAGCGTTCCAAGGTTTCCCCCGAAGTCCGCACCAGATTGACCATTTCCTGCTGGGAAGGGTTCAGCTTTGTGTTGTTCAACACTTCTGCCAGACCGACGATGCCATTTAGCGGTGTGCGGATTTCATGGCTCATGGTCGCTAGGAATTGCGACTTGGCATCACTTGCAAGACTGACCTGTTCAAGCGTTCTGGCGAGTTTGGTCTCGCGCTGCCAACTTTGATAGGCCGCACTCAAGCTATAAGTCAGCAGGAAGATCATGGCGATGCTGGCTTGGAAGATTGCGGCGTCGGGATAAGCGGCGCTGACGATCATAATCGCCGGGACCGAGCTAATCCCCATCACAAGCGGTAAAGCAGCCGACAAGAATCCGGGAAGGAAGGCGAGGCTGGTGGAAATCACATGCGTTAGGGCCCCGACCAAAATGGCTAAGCCTATGACTAGGGGACCGATCTCGCCAGTCTTGACGAGGGCAAGTGCACCAGCGACCCAAATGCACGAGCCAAACACCATATTCGCGCAAAAAAGCCTCCGGTTAAACGCGCCTTTTTCAGGGGCCTTGCTCGATTTCATACCAATAAGAAGCTCTAGGCTTTCGTTGATGGCGAAAGCTGTAAACCAGATAATGGCGGCGAGGCCATCAATGCCCCACAGCAAGAGACCGGTGAACCCGATTGCCGCTAAGGCGCGGCTGGGCAGATCGTCGCGCAGCCGTTTGATGAGTTCTAAATAGGACTGGTGCACGCCATAACTCTCCCCGTAGAGTAAGCGTTTAACCATTGGAGCTTTATTTTCAGTTAGCTTCGCAGCCAAATTTGCGGCGGCTTTGAGAAAAAATCGAGAAAAATTGTCGCTATATTTTGATCTTTAGTTGTCCTGCGCTTCTGGATTACTTGGGCGTGGCACGTGCAAGCCGATTACCCGCCCTGCGGCCATTCGGCCTAAATCCAGCCGTTCCCCATACTTCTGACACGGATCTTGCGCGGGTATGTCGCGTTTCGCTGTTCCAGGTTCAACCAGAAACTCCGTGAAATCCTCGGCAAAGTTAGAGGTAAAGCGATGGGCGTCACCAACTTGTGAGAGTGACCCGTTATCCATCACGACGCCAGCCCCGCGTGACCACGCCATCGCTGCGGCTTGACGCCCATCCGAAGTATCGAGCCGCGCCTCGATGCTGAGGCCGCCTCGACCGACAGGCAAACGCACGGAGCCGCCGGGTAGAAGCTTGCTCACGGCTGCTGAGGCCGCTGAAGCTGTCGCGTTCGTTTCTTGTAAGCGCGTGATGACTGCCTGGACCCGTGCGGTGGCTGGGTCTTCGGGTCCAACCAGCTCAAAGCGGCGCGACAGCTTAAAGCAGAGCTGTCGATCTAGTTCGCCCAGCACCAAGCTACGCGACTCAGGCGTGATCGTGTCTGGGATATCGCCGCCTTCCTGCAGCTTTGCCGGCAAGAGCGCTAGCTTCTGCACCATCTGCAACGCGCCCAGATCACGCTGGCGCTCAATCTGCGCCCGCACCGTCCCAGACACTGTCTCCATCCCGGCTTGATTGGACAGAAAGCCCGTTTGCGTTGGCGGTTTTGTGGCGCAAGCGGCTAGCAAGAGGGAGCACAAAAGTAGCGCATGTGTCGGATAGGCGCGCAGGGAGGGGGTCATAGCAAAGGCCAAATCGGAACAGAATTGCGTGGGCAAATAAACTACCCCGAGTGAGTTTAGCACATGTGCTTGGCTCTGCGTCTGCCTTTACGCCGCGCTGGCGGCTTTTCACGTTATCGTGACAAGGCCTACCCCACTACCTGCGCTGGCCGATCCCGCAGCGCCAGAAACAAGAAGACCAGCCCTAACACCACCGTCAGCGGGCCAGCATAATGCTCCGGCGGGTGATGACCCGAGTACGAGCCCTTCAAGAACCAGCCGTCAATGGCCGCCAAAGCCCGCATGGTGATGACAGCGAGAAGCGCTAGCGGCACCAAAGTGCGGTAGCGAAGCCCGATCACGAACAAAAGCAACGCAAAGGGAATTTGGATCGCTCCAAACCACGCAAAGACGGCAATGATGGTCTCGCCGCGAACCGAAAGATCCACGCCGCCAATAACCCCAGCCCCACCATCCGGCAGGAAGTAATGGATGAGGCCCGGAATGAATTCGGTCACCGCCACAAACATCAAAAACCAAGCCGAAATCTTCGCACCGCGATAGTCGTCATTGGTACTAGGTGGGAACAGCGCCATTTTTGGCCTCCTTGAGCCATCACAGCTTAGTGAGCGCTCCCAACCTGTCAACGCGGGCTGAACCGCTTTCGCCACGGAACAGCCACCCCGCCCACGCGTTGTTGATCTGAGCTAGCCTGCTCACCAATCAATGCAAGGAAACTCTGGTATGGACCATAGCAAACACATCCGCCTCACCGAAACCGAACTCAATGCCGCTACCCTCGATGATGCGACTGTCTATGGCGCTGACGACGCCAAGATCGGAAAAGTGTCTCATGTGCATGGCATGGGTATGTCCGGCGATGCCATCGTTGATGTCGGTGGCTTCTTGGGGCTGGGAACGAAGCCCGTCTCGTTGAAGATCAATCAATTGGATTTCATGCGTGACGAGCATGGCCATGTTCATGCGAAAACGACCTGGACCAAAGCGCAGGTTGAGGCTCTGCCGCAGCATATGCACTCTTAAGCTAACCAACTAAAGCGCTGCGCCGAAACAAAAAAGCGGCGTGGCGTCAGATTTCTCAACTTGTCCGACCATAGTGTTTGGCGAGCGCTTCAGCGACCCGACCGATAAGCTCAAGGGGCAGGGGCTCGCTATGGGGAAAACTCAAATTGCCCTTTGGCCCTCGATACGCCGCAAGCTCTTCGACTAAAGCGGCAGGTTCCTTGATCGGTGGATAGATGCCGATGTGCTTCTTAAAGGCTGCAAAATAGATAAAGACCTTGCCTAACCGAAATGCAGGCATGCCATAGCTGGCGCAGCGATCCGCACCTTGCACCCGCTGCTCGACGCGTGCCTGAATGGCTTCAAGTCGCAATCTCGCTTCCGGCGACGCTGTTAAGAAGAAGCTATCGTGATCGCTGGGTGCGGGGGTGCTGGCCATTTGGCTTTGATCTTTCATGATACCAAGACCGTAACGGCCAAAGTTTGGTTCTTTTGAACTTGCATTTTAGATCATATGGCCTTATGGTGTCTATGTTTTGGAGCCCTTGAGATGTCCACTCTGGTTAAAACACGCCAATCTGTTGAGGTTCAAGCAGTCGCGTTGAAGGCTTATGCCCGCATTGCGCAAGCATGGTCTCTCACGCTGAGCGAAGCGGCCGCCCTCGCGGACATGTCAGAATCGACGTGGAAGCGCGCCAAGGCTCCCACTTATGCAGGTGAATTGTCACGAGATCAGATGCTAAGGCTCAGCGCACTTGTTGGACTTTATAAGTCGCTTGAGATTTACTTTGACGAAGCGCTTTCTCGGAACTGGGTCAAACTCCCCAATCGAGGGCCGGAATTCGACGGTGTCCGTCCAATTGATTCCATGATTGGCGGTGGACTACCAAAAATCCTTCGGGTCCGTGCCTATGTCGACGCCCTGAGGGGAGGGCTTTGAAGATAAATTCTGTCAATGACCGGGCCCTCGTTCGCCTGATTCCCGCAGCGCGCCACAAACCGCCGATCCTACGAGGTTTGGTCGACACGGATGACGAGGCTGCAATTCTCGCCGAACTGGAGGGGGAGACGAGCGCAAGATTGATAGCAGAGCGGGAGGGCAGTCCAGCGCTGGATCGCCGCGAATTGGCATTTGCGCGGCGCTCGCAAGATCTAAAGCTCTATGGTCAAAGCCACGTGAACGCGGCTTTCACCTATACACGTGCAGGCGGCAATCGATTTAACGGTGGCGAGCGTGGCGCTTGGTATTGCGCGTGGGATGCCTTGACCTCGGTCGCGGAGGTCGGCTTTCATCGCACACGCGAACTTGGGTATATCGGCCGGTTCGAGCTTAAGGTGCAATACATCGAATTACTGGCGGACTTCATCGGCGACTTTCCAGATCTCAGCGCCGATCCGACGAACCCCGCGCTGGATGCCGATCCAGACCGGGGCTATCCAGCAGGCCAAGCTTTGGCAGCCGACCTTAGGCGCGCTGGTCATCGTGGCCTTATTTATCCGTCTGTCCGGCGCAAGAATGGGCAATGCTTCGTCGCCTTTGATCCAAGTGTCGTGCAGAATGTGAGACCAGGCGCATCTTGGATGCTTGAATGGAACGGTGGCCCAGAGTTCAGCGTGATCGGTCTTTAGTGGGGCGCAATTCAAGCAGCGTCCGCGCAATTCCGATATTCTAAGTGGTCTCTTTTCATCGTACCAAAGCTATCTTTTATGCATGCTTTGAAGTCGGAATCATTGGTCGGCTATCACTTCAAATCCCATGTCTCAATTGCGTTACCGGAGGTCACCACAATTCGAGGGCGATCGGGCGCAAGAGCCAGCCGCGTCGCATAGAAGCGAGCGAGTGGTTCTCCATCCCAGTTGAAAACCAAGTACAAGAACGGGCGACTACCAAGTCGGAAACGCGGAGCAACTTCAAGGGCAATAAGGCCGTGCCCTTCGATAACTGAAACACCGGAGTAACGCCACGGTGCGATGCCATCACCAGTCAAGAATGAAACTTCCACACCATCCGGACTCTTGATGTTCGCGACAGGATATTTTGTGCTCCACAAACTATTGATCGGGTCGACCTCCAAAAGGCGCCCATTATAAACCGTATGAGACACCATCCCGGGAGACCAAGGCTGGAATTTGGCAAAGGGGCCTTTTTGTTCAGGACTGACGAACGCCAATTTCTCATTCAGACATCTGAGATAAGTGGCGTCACCGCTTTCTGGATCGGGGCCAGTCATCCCGACGAATGCAATGAGGCGGCGTTGGTCAGGCGTTTCTTGCAACACCGTGCCACATGCCTTTGGATCAGACTCGAGTTGCCACGACCGCCAAATTGGTTTGCTACTTGGGGCGGAAATTTCAGGAACGGGGATCGGTTCTGAGCTGTGGCGAGACTTAGACTGCCTTACAAGCAATTTATCAATCCAGAAATACTCATACTCATAGGTGTTCGGTATAAAAAGTTCAATCGGCTGCTGGTCTTGGCCTTTGGTGAGCAAGCGCCAACCGAGCTCTAGCGTGTCTAGGTTTGGAGTGCAGCGAAAGAACGCTTCACCATTGCCAAGAGAAAGTTCAAATGCATCTAATCTTTTGGAACATGGCGTGAAGCTGTCTAAGCGGTCCAGTTCACGACTGTCGGCTAAGTTGATGGAAACCCGCCAAGGCGTGCTAGTTGAAGGCGATACCACTCCAAACTGGCCATTGAACCCGTTTGAGATTGCCGTCCGCGTATCGGGTCTACAGGACAGATCAAGCAAATCAGAATTAACGCCGAAAGCCATGCCGCCACCAAAAGCGCCACAGGGGTTTTTGACGGTAGTGAGCCGCTTAAAACTCGCGCTGAGAGGTATATTCGGTGCGCTAGATGCATCTACAACTTGTGGCCCCATCTGCATGAAATCTGAGGGCAAACGTTCGTCTGAACCGCAGGCGGCAAGAGCGGTTAGGAGGCCATACATGCCTAAGCGAGTCCAAAACAATCGCAAGTCTTGCCCCCCTGATCTGCTAAATTGCCAATATCAAATGTTGTTTACAACAGCTTGCGGCAAACGCTTATAAACTAATCAACAAAACTGGCGGTCCCGAAGGGACTTGAACCCCCGACCCATCGTTTAGGAAACGATTGCTCTATCCTGCTGAGCTACGGGACCGCACGCCCCATGCTTAGCGGCCGAGGGGCGGTTTGGGGAGGGGGGTGTAGCAGAATTTTGGCCGACCCTAATCCTGCGCGGTCGCGACCACGCGGGGAAGTTTGAAGATCACGTCTTCGCGCGTCACTTCCACATCTTGCAAGGTGACGGCAAAGCGGGCCTGACAGGCGGCGATGACGGCTTCTACCAAATCCTCGGGCGCGCTGGCCCCAGCGGTGAGGCCCAGGGTGGAGATGCCATCAAACCAGGACCAATCGATGCCATGCGCATCATCAATCAAATAAGCGGCCTTGGCCCCGGCGCGTAAGCCCACTTCGACCAGCCGAATGGAGTTGGACGAGGTTTTTGAGCCGATGACCAAGAGGAGGTCGGCTTTGCTGCCCAGCGCTTTGACGGCCTCTTGGCGATTCGTCGTGGCGTAGCAGATGTCTTCTTTGTGGGGCGGCGAGATTTCGGGGAATTTGGCCTGAAGCGCGCCGACAATTTCTGCCGTATCGTCGACGGACAGCGTGGTTTGGGTGACAAAAGCCAGCTTTTTGGCGTCTTTTGGCTGGAAATCGGCGATTTCTGCCACATCTTGGATCAAGGTCACAGAACCTTCAGGCAATTGGCCCATGGTGCCAATGACTTCGGGGTGGCCTGCATGGCCGATCAGAACAATTTCACGCTCCGCATCAAAATGCCGTTGCGCTTCCACATGGACCTTGGAGACCAGCGGGCAGGTGGCATCGACAAAGATCATGTTGCGGCGTGAGGCCTCTTCCGGCACCGATTTGGGCACGCCATGGGCGGAGAAAACCACGGGGCGGTCGGTTGGGCATTCATCCAATTCTTCAACAAAAACAGCGCCTAATCTCTTCAGTCTTTCCACGACATGGACGTTGTGGACGATCTCGTGGCGGACATAGACAGGGGCACCCCATTTCTCAATGGCGCGCTCAACAATCTGGATCGCGCGGTCCACACCGGCGCAAAAGCCGCGCGGTGCAGCCAGTAGAATCGTCAAACGGGGGGTAGGGGCAGGGACTTCCGACATGATTTCTCCGGTGGCATTGCCTTGTTGGCGCCGCATTGCGTTGCTTGAAGCAAGACTGACCTCTAAAGACATGGTCTATAATTGCGGCAGTGCCAAGATGGTCTGCTTCGCTTCTTCTGTGGAATGCAACATGCGCCCCCAAGCTATTGCCTTTGTGATCACTTCGTCCATCCTTTTTGCCGCTTGTTCGTCCCTGCCTTTTATGGGCAATCGCGACGGCCGCAACAAGGCCCCGCCGCCAATATCAGAAGCCGATGCGCCAGCTGCTGACGCCCCAAAGCCGCAAGTCGAGGCGAAGGCCGGCGATGCCGAAACCCTGGAGGCCCCGGTTGGCCCACCTCGTAAGCGCGGTTTCTTTTCCGGGGTCGCGAAAGCCCTCGGCAGTGATTCAAGCGTTGCAAACGTTGGGCCGTGCCCAGCCGTGCGCGTCCTGTATGACGCACAGCGCTTTGTAGAGCTTGATGGGCCAGAGCGGTTCGAGAATGTCGGCTACACGGGTGAGATTTTGAACGTCAATTCCGATTGCCGTTATGTTGGCGACGATCCAATTACCATCAACATGCAATTGGATATGGCGTTTGGCAAAGGCCCTAAGGCAAAGGGTGCTTATCGCGATACCAATTATTGGGTGACTGTGACCCGCAAGGACATCGCCGTCATCAGCCGGCAAGTCTATACCCAGCGCGTGGCAATTCCCGCAGGAACTGACCGGATTGCGCTGAAATCCTTGCCCATCAGCATCGAAATCCCCCGCGCCACGAAAGACATTGCCGGGGCGAACTTTGAAGTGCTAGTTGGCTTTGAATTGACGCCTGACCAATTAGACTTCAACCGCAATGGCAAGCGCTTCCGCGTGGATGCTGGCGTCCCGCGCTAAAGGCCTATGTCCATGACCCATTTTGCGTTTCAATTAGCCCACAAGTTGGGGGATGCCTTTGCTGATCTGGGCCTAAGCCCGGATTTGGGTGCGGTTGTGCGGGCGCAAAAGGCGGAGTTCGGCCATTTTCAATGTAATGGGGCGATGGCCGGGGCTAAACAAGTCGGCAAGAACCCGCGTGAGATTGCAACTGCCGTCGCAGGCAGGCTGGCTAAAGACCCAGATATTGCGCGGGTAGAAGTGGCTGGGCCTGGGTTCTTGAACATTACCTTGTCGGATGCCGCATTGATCCGCCAAGCAGAAGCAATCGCACAAGATGCCCGCGCTGGGGCACAAGTGGTTGAGGTACCGCGCCGGGTCATCGTCGATTATGCGGGGCCCAATGTGGCTAAGTCCATGCATGTTGGCCATTTGCGGGCGACCATCATTGGTGACAGCATCAAGCGCCTTTACCGCTTCCGCGGTGATCAGGTGTGGGGTGATGCCCATTTTGGCGATTGGGGCTTTCAGATGGGCCTGCTGATTGCCACCTTGGCGCAAGAGCTGCCCGACCTTCCTTATTTCGATGCCGATTTCACCGGGCCTTATCCAAACGCCAGCCCGGTGCACTTGTCCGACTTGGAACGTATCTATCCAGCCGCTGCTGCCTTAGCCAAAACCGATGTGGAGGCCCGCGACCGTGCCCGCAAAGCCACGGCGGAGCTGCAAGCGGGCAGACCCGGCTATCGGGCGCTGTGGCAGCACTTTGTGGCCGTCTCGCGCGGTGCGCTAGAGCGCGAATTTGCCGCCCTTGGCGTGACCTTTGATCTGTGGCTGGGCGAAAGCGATGCTGATCCGCTGATCCCGGACATGATCACGGACTTGGAACAGAAGGGTCTGTTGCAAGACGATCGAGGCGCGCGGGTTGTGTTCGTGCATGACAAGATGGTGCCAAAGAAGGATGGCAGCGAGGGGCCGAATGTAGCGCCTTTGCTGGTGGTGTCTTCTGAAGGCTCAGCCATGTATGGCACGACCGATCTTGCGACCATTGTTGACCGGGTAAAGCGCTTCAACACGGACTTGATCATTTATTGCGTGGATCAACGCCAAGCCGATCACTTCGAGACTGTGTTTCGTGCGGCAGACAAGGCAGGCTATCTACCACGCGAGGCCCTTGATCACATCGGCTTTGGCACAATGAATGGCCAAGACGGCAAGCCCTTCAAAACCCGCGAAGGCGGTGTGCTAAAGCTGCATGACCTCATCACCCAAGTGCAGGAAAAAGCCCAAGCTAAGATTGATGAGGCAGGCGTTGGTCAAGATTGGCCGCAAGGCGAACGCGCCGACATCGCTCATAAGGTTGGCATTGCTGCCCTGAAGTTTGCCGATCTGCAGAACTTCCGCGGCACGTCTTATATTTTTGACCTGGATCGGTTTTTAAGTTTTGAAGGCAAGACGGGCCCTTATCTGCTCTATGCCGCCGTCCGCATCAAATCCATTCTGCGCAAGGCCGATGAAGCGGGTTTTGCGGCTGGTCCTGTGGTGAACCTTGAAAGCGCGGAGCGGGATTTGATTTTGGTCCTTGATGGGTTTGAGCATGCGTTGCGGGGTGCCTATGACAAGCGCGCACCCCATATCCTGGCTGACCATGCCTATAGCTTGGCGGGTGCATTTTCCGCCTTTTACGCCGCTTGTCCGATCATGAATGCAGCCGAAGCCGACTTGCGCGCGTCGCGCTTGACCTTGGCCAAAGCGACTTTGACCCAATTGCTAATCGCTCTGGACCTTCTCGGCATCGAAGCGCCGGAGCGGATGTAAGCTTTAAAGCGCGTTTTGATCCGTTTGGATCAAAGTTGCGCGCCGAACGTAAATTAGTTGAGTTAGCTCTGATAAATTGGGTCCAGCCTGTCACGGCGGCTCGGCAATTCTGCGGTGATGGTGGCACGTTGGTCCGGCGTAAATCGCATCCATTGGGCGATCTCCGGCAAAGTACGGTAACAGCCCAAGCAGAGGCCTGACTGAGGCTCTACGCAGCAGACTTTGATGCAAGGCGTGGCGATGGGTTCGGCCATTTTAGCCCCCAAAACCCGGGATCAGAGCGACGATACCAGCCAAAGCGCCTAGTTCGGCTGCGATCGCACTTGCACCCAAGGCGTCGCCTGTCTGACCGCCCAAATGCTTGCGCGCAGTCAAGGCAATCGCCCCAGCCCCCAAGACGGTGCCGATGACGGCACCGACAGCGGGACCAAGAAAGCTTAGTTGAAACGCAAGGATGACACAGACGCCGCTGATCACCGCCCCCATGATGGTTGCGGTAGTCGCTTCGGTTGCCGTGGGTTGTCCGGCGGAGGCGGAAATCCCGTCGTCAGTAGCGGGCTTCAACAGCGTCATGACATGGACCAGTGCGGTGCGTGCCAAAGTCCCGCTAATGATGAGGCACAGGCCTGCCTGCCAAGGTTGGGCAATTTCAGCCACCAGAAAGATTTTGAGAATGATCGCCAAAAGAAGGGCGACGCCGCCAAAGGTGCCGATGCGGGAATCGCGCATGATGGCAAGGCGCTCGGTGACCGTCTTCCCTCCACCGACCCCATCAAAGAAATCCGCAAAGCCATCTTCATGGAACGCGCCGGTGGTGACGACTTGGGATGCCACAGCCAAAGTCGCCGCGACATGGACACTGCCATTAAACAACCACATGGCTAGCCCATATGTCAGTGCACCGATGATACCGGTCACGAGGCCAGCAACGGGCGCAGCCTGAAAGGCCCGCGTAATACGCTCCCTTGGCAAGTCTTCCGGCCAAGTCACCGGTAAACGCGTGAAGAATATCAAGCAAATTCTGGCGTCATCAATAATGCGCATGGCGCGACTCAACTTTGGCTTATTTTGTTGGAAAGTCTTTTGGACCTTGTAAACGAACCTATTGAAATTTCGAGATGATAATACTTAAAGTCTGAGTGAGGCTTATACACTGTGGCGCCGAAGTCGCACAGGGGTAACACCACTTGCGCTGTCTTTTACCTCGTATCATGGCCTTTCTCGCAAGGTGAATGCGCGCTAGATCACCCACATGCCCCATGATGCTTGTGCACCCCCCCAACAGCCTTTTGACGATATCCGCGCCTTGGTGCGGGACCTGCCTAATCGAGATGAAGAAGCGAGTGCTCGCACCGCTTGGCGCGAAAACCAATTGATTAAGCCGCTAGGTGCCTTGGGGCGTTTGGAAGATATCAGCAATTGGCTGTCGGCTTGGACGGGCAAGAGTCCGCCGCAGGTGACACGACCGATCATTGCAGTCTTTGCTGGCGATCATGGTGTCGCCGCACGGGGGGTATCTGCCTATCCACAAGAAGTCACGCGGCAGATGATTGATGCGATGGCTGCTGGCGGTGCAGCTATTTCCGTCTTGGCACAGCAAGCTGGCGCGGGCCTTAAAGTCTATGACTTGGCGGTAGGACGACCTACCCCAGATATTGTTGAAGCCGATGCCCTGACAGAGCAGGAATGTGTGGCCACGATGGCCTATGGCATGGAAGTGCTGGCCGAGGGGACAGACCTTTTGGTCCTCGGTGAAGTTGGCATTGGCAACACGACGGTCGCGGCTGCTTTGGCCTTGGCCTTGTATGGCGGTGAAGCCGGCGACTGGACTGGGCCCGGGACTGGAGTGGAGGGCCAAGCCTTGGCGGCAAAGCGTGAGGCAGTCGAAGCTGCTGTGGCGCGCCTAGGTGCTGATCGCGATGACCCGTTGAAAGTGCTTGCGCGCATCGGCGGGCGTGAGTTTGCCGCCATTGCTGGCGCCATTCTGGCAGCGCGTTTACAGCGCGTGCCGGTTGTGCTGGACGGCTTTATGGTTGCAGCCGCAGCGGCAATTCTCCACCGGATGAACCCAGAAGCGCTGGATCATTGTATAGCTGGCCATGTCTCGGCAGAGCCCGGCCACCGCGCGCTTTTGGCCCGCTTGGGCAAGCAGCCCATCTTGGACCTTGGCATGCGCTTGGGTGAGGGGACGGGTGGCGCCCTCGCGGTCCAAATCATCAAGTCAGCCGTTGCGTGCAATGCAGGTATGGCAACCTTTGCTGAGGCTGGTGTTGCGGGGCCTCAAAGCTGATGCCAGTCTCCACCGCCTATCAGCCCGATCCACGATTTGCAGGCTTAGGCCCAGAGTTTTCCGATCCTGTTGCGGCGGCGGACTTTCCGATGCAACGGCTTGTCTGGCGTGATCAGCGTGCTGCTGAAACTGTCGGCCTAGAGACGTTGAGCGATGAGGAATGGGTTGCCCATTTCGGCCGCTTTGAGACCTTGCCAGATATGGCGCAACCGCCCTTGGCCATGCGCTATCACGGCCATCAATTCCGCACCTATAATCCGCAATTGGGCGATGGGCGGGGATTTCTCTTCGGCCAGTTGCGGGATCAAGCTGGGCGTTTACTCGACCTTGGCACCAAGGGCTCTGGCCAAACACCTTGGTCGCGCCAAGGCGACGGTTGTCTAACCCTGAAGGGCGGCGTGCGTGAAGTGTTGGCCGCCCAAATGTTAGAGGCGCAGGGCGTCACTACGTCCAAGGCCTTGAGCCTGATCGAGACTGGCGAAAATCTAATCCGCTCAGATGAACCCTCACCAACGCGCTCCGCGGTCTTGGTAAGGCTACAGCACAGCCATGTCCGCTTTGGCACGTTTCAGCGCCATGCCTTTCTAGAAGCGCCCGAACGGCTGACCGCCTTGGTCGATCATTGCGTGGCGGTCTATTATCCGCATTTGCAAGAGCTGGAAGGCCCCGAGCGGGCTGCAGGCCTGGTACGGGAAGTAGCATTAGCGACGGCCGACATGGTCGCAGGCTGGATGGCCTCAGGCTTTGTGCATGGCGTTCTAAATACCGATAATATGAACGTGACGGGCGAGAGCTTTGATTATGGCCCTTGGCGGTTCTTGCCGGTGGCTGACGGCAGTTTCACCGCCGCCTATTTCGATCAAAATGGACTTTATGCCTATGGCCGGCAACCCGAAGCGGGCTTGTGGAACCTGAAACAATTGGCGGGCGCTTTGACCCCGATTGGGGATCTAGACGGCCTGACCGAGGCTGTGCGGGCTTATCCGCCCGCCTTTGCGCATGCCCAACAGGCAGCACTTCTTCGCCGGCTTGGCCTACAGTTTGCCGCCGAGGCAGAAGATAATCGAACCATGCTGGATGCCATGTTTGCGTTCATGGCCCGATCCGGCGTCTCATGGGACGGGTTCTTTCATGATTGGTTCGGGGGCCTTGCAAGTGAGGCGCGCGCGCAAGCAGGCCCGCGTGCCACATTCTATCAAGGTGAAGATTTCATGGCGTGGTTCAAGTGGCTCGACCACTTCCAGCCAGAACGCCCAGATCGACTACAGCATGCCTATTTCCAAGCTCCAGAGCCCGTCAGTCTTGTGATTGAGGAAGTTGAGGCTTTGTGGGCCAAGATTGCAGAAGATGACGACTGGTCTGATTTCCATCAAAAGCTGGCCGATATTACAAGTTTGCGAGAGGCTTTGGCTTAAGCTCAAGCTTGCTGATGCCGGGAACGAATTTCGCTTGTCTCCCGCGGGTTACATAGCATTTTACCTCGGCTTTTAGGACCTTTGTAAGCCGTCGCCGCCATACTCCCAATTGGTTGGGATGACGACCGGGGCTTAAGTCATCATCCAACCCACTTCGGAAGAGCACTGAGGCTCTTTTTGTACGTGGGAGCCATCGAGATGCGTGAACGCTTTGTCGCCTTACTACCCTTGACGCACAATGTTGACTTTGCCCATGACCAAATCTTGGCAGGGGTAAGTGGCTTGTTCCCATCGCTGACGTCCAAGTTACGGGTTGTACGGGCTGGCGGCTTTGCGGAGGGTGGAGAAGGGGTGCCATGCTTGTTGGCAGTTGGCCCAAACATTATCTCTGTGCACCTCTGTCCCGGCCCGCCCAATCTTGGCACAAGCGAAGCCCTCGACATGGTTTGTCCAGCTTGGTTCGGGTTACGGGCAAATCACCCCAAGCCTCACTCGCATGTCGTTGTGCGGTCAGAGCAAGATGTTAACCACCCCGCCGAAGCGCTGGCTGCTGCGGCTGCCGTAAGTATGGTGGCGACGGCTCTGATTTCCATTGTCCCGGTTGAAGAAATCATCTGGAAAACAGGCCAAGTCAGTATCGAGCCGCAGGCCTTTCAACGTGCGGGCCTGCGGCTGACCATTCCAGAGATCAAAGTGGGGCATTGGCTGACTTGGCACCGCTGTGAGGGGCCGCTTAGCCCGCAGGGAAGGCCAAGTCTGATCCTCGGTTCAAAGGGCCTCGCACCGTTTTTTGGTCGCGAGTTGGAGACAGTTGCCTCCATTCTGCCGCAGGCGGAGATCGAAAAGCGCGTCCAGGCCGTGACGGACTTTCTGATTTTGCATGGGCCGCCTGTGTTCGATGATATGCCGCTTTATGTCCCTGATCATGATTTTGTGCGGTTGCGCCTACGCGATCGCGGTCACCTGAATCCCAAGCCCATTATGCTTTTGCGGATCGAGGCTGGACCAGCGGCGGGGGAGGGGTTGCGCAAAAGTCAGGGTCTGCCTGCGACAGGGGGCTTCGGCAGGCGGGCCATGACCTAGGCAGACGTTAGCGCGCAGGATTACCAGCCTTCCCTTTTTGGAAAACTGGTCCATGATCTGATCCTTGTCGTCTATGGCGAACCAAAGGGGTAAGGCATGGAACTGAAGCGTCGCGAAGTGGTCTCTGGTCTGGTTGGATTCAGCATGGCAGGCCCAGCTCTCGCCCAAAAGGCCCCACAGGCCCCGTCCGAAACCGTAACCGTGACCGGGCAGACCCCGATCGTAACCTTGCAGACGTGGATTGATCTCTATGGTCGCCCAACGGCAGAGGTGAAGCTGAACGGCCAAGGTCCCTTCAAATTTGTGGTCGATACCGGCTCCAACACCTCGGTGCTAAGCCCTCGCGTGGCGAAGGCCTTGGAACTTCCTGAATTGCCGATGCGAACGGTGCATGGGGTGACGGGAAGCAGCGAAGCTCGGTTTGCCCGCGTTCAACAGATTGAGACTGGACGCAGCGTGTCAAACAATCTGTCTGTGGCGATTATTGATGCACCGGCTTTGGATAAGCTCGACGGGATCCTCGGTATGGACATGTTTGCCAACCGCCGGGTGCGGTT
>Ga0247832_1001514_pt1 | contig 40260 bp, 34 predicted proteins | sample LaCruzMarch2015__10_FD_192407 | JGI IMG/M metagenome (GOLD analysis project Ga0247832, IMG submission 192407) | Freshwater microbial communities from meromictic Lake La Cruz, Castile-La Mancha, Spain - LaCruzMarch2015_4m | ecosystem: Environmental > Aquatic > Freshwater > Lake | place: Spain... | reverse complement strand
TGAAACGGCCATCGCCATTCCATAGTTTTGCTCACCCGGTCTAGCAATCAAACGAAATAGAAGTGTTGGAATGGTTCCTTCGGAACCATAAGCAAGGAAACTACTTGCACCAAACTCACCAACAGAGATGATCGCTGCGTATCCGGAAGCAGTAAGCAAAACACCTTTGATCATTCCTGATTCAACAAATCTCCAAATTTGCCAAGAGGAAGCACCATCAAGGCTTGCTTGCTCTATTGGCTCTTTGCCAATCGAAACAAGCGCTGGATAAACCAGCCTTATGACCATAGGAAGAGCAATGAGTGCTTGGGCCAGCGGAACAATCAACCAGGAAGATCGAAGCGGGAACCAAGATGAATCAAAGGAAACCAGAAATCCAAACCCAAGGACAACACTCGAAACCCCGAGGGGAACTAGGAATACCAGATCCAGGAGCTTCTGTTTGGTTCGAACTAGCAGCCAGGAAATCAGCGTTCCAAGGACAAAAGCAATACCTGACGCAACAACCATGTTTCTAAGCGAGTTTGCTGCAGCATCAATAACCGAAATGTTCAAAAGATTCCTTGCACCGCGGGTTCCCAAGTTTGCAAAGTTCGTAAGTCCCCATTCATCGCCTACCTTGAACGCTTCGACTAGAACCAGCAGCATCGGCATGACTAAAAGCCCTAGGACGATGCCAGTGGTAAGAACTGAAGCCGGCCAGTCGCGACGGTCGACCCGAGGCTTCCGGCTTCCTTCGAACACTTGCTCTAGGCCAACTGTTCCTTTGGCAAGCGATGAGCCAACCAAGAAAGCAGCTCCAGTGATGAACGTCTGGACAAAGACCAGGGCGGCAGCTGCTTCCAGGTCGAGAAATTGGGTGGCTGAGAAGTAGATGGCCGTTTCGATTGTTTGAACCTGGCCGCCACCTAGTACCAACACGATTCCAAAGCTGGTTGCCGAGAATAAGAACACTAGAGCCGCTGCAGAGAAGATAGCTGGTCGAAGCTGAGGCAATGCAATAGACAACAGGCTACGGAGCCTTCCGGCACCATCTAACTCAGCTGCCTCATCTATCTCAGTGTCTAGTCCGGCCCAGACTCCACCGATAGTTCTAACGGCTATCGAATAGTTCACAAACACATGGGCTGCGATGATCCAGTAAACCGGATCCGATAGAAAGGTAAGCCCTAGCTCAATCCAAAAATCGTGGACTTTTCGAAAAACTGTGAAGCCAACTGCCACCACAATGCTTGGAAGAACGAACGGCACAGTTATCAGTGCCTTGATGAACCTTTGTCCCGGGAATGACCTTCTGTATAAGAGGTATGCGCCGGGAATCGCAATAACCAGAGTCACAAGTGTCGATACTGCTGCCTGCCACAGCGTGAACCAAATAACTTCAACGGTTTTAGGTTCCGAAAGTTTGGCTAGCCAATCGCCAGAGAAACCCAAAGAGGTTATCTTGGCGATTGGCCAGTAGAACAAGACCGCTACGAAGATTAGCGGTATTGCCCAGAGCAGTTTTCTAATCAAAGATTGCTGACCACTTGGTTTGCCACCTCTCACGGTGGGTGGCGATACTCAAATCTTCACCGATGGTTGATCTGGCTGCAGGACCAAACTCAGACCACTCGGCAGGAATCACAGCCTTCTCGTTCACCGGATACACATACATCAACCCAGGCATGGTGTTCTGGAATGATTCTGAAAGGAGGAACTCAACAAGTGCTTTGGCTCCCTCTGGATTGGAAGCTCCTGCAAGGGTTCCAACAAACTCGGTTTGTCTGAAGCACTCATCCAGTAGCGCAGCTGTTTGAGACTTACCGTCGTCACGGATCTCAGCTGCCGGGGATGAGCTATAGCTCAAGACAATTGGGTATTCACCGTTTCCTGAAGAACCAGAGAAGTAAGTGAAGTAGGCCTCTTCCCAACCGGAGGCAACCATCACACCGTTATCTCTAAGTTCTTTCCAGTACTGCTCAAACGAAGGCTCGCCAAAGGCAGCAACCGTAGTGGCTAGGAAAGCAAGTCCTGGCGAAGAAGAAAGCGGGTTAGTGACAACGGTCAGGCTGTTGTAAGCAGGCTTAGTTAGATCTCTCCAGGATGCAGGTGGAGTGATGCTTCTTTCTTCAAACCAGAGTCTGTCGTAGTTGAAACAGACATCAGCGTAGTCAACAGCAACTAATTCACCTTCTATGATTCCATTCTCATCGGCAATACCTCGGAAGGTGTTGTCTATTCCAAACACCACATCAGCAATCGGCGAGTCTTTGGTTAGAACCAAGCGGTTGGTAAGGCTTCCGGCATCGCCTGCTCGAATAATCTCCAGCTCAAAACCTGAAGCTTCTTGGAACTCAGCTATTGACTCATCTGAGATAGCGAAGGAATCGTGAGCAACCAAGGTGACCTTGGTTGCTGTTTGTTCAGCCGGTGCGCAGCCTGCCAGCAGAAGGCTGGATCCAGCAAGTAGTGCAATTAGTTTTTTCATTTCGTGCCCCTTTAGTTTCGGTAGGCACGGGATGTATCAAGAGTGGCCTCCCTGCGCTGGCATTACCCAGATCAGGTTCGACGGTCGAAGACTTTAGTCTTCCTCTCAGTCTGGTTTACCCAAACTCCCGTGTTGTTTATAAGTCTAAGCTCCAAGGCAACTTAGACAAGCAAAGTTAGGCTGACAATATGCCTCAAAACAACAGGAGAGTATCAATGCGCCTTCGGCGCTTGATTACTCTCTCAGTTGTTGGAGCCCTAGCTATCGGCGCTGCTGGAGTCTTCGGACTGCCAAGAATCATCTCTGATCAGGTAAGCCAACTACCAGAGTCCATCCAGAACATCGCTGACCAGGTTCAAGCCAAACCAGTCACAATCTTCAATCCTCCGAAGTACTCAATTGATGAGGCTGATTCGATCTGGGTGGTTATCAACAAGCAGCGGCAGATTTCTCCCCTTAGGTACAAACCGGAAAACCTAGTGTTCCCAGCTTTTCCAAGACCTAAGGTCCAAAACCCCTTCGGGCTTCAACTTCGGGAAGAAGCCGCTCTTGCAACCGTTGAGCTAGCCGCAGCTATGCGAGCTGCGGGTAAGGGCACATTGATCTTGAACAGTGGCTTCAGAACATACAACACCCAAAAGGATCTGTACGACAGAACAAAAGAGACCAGGGGACTAGCCGTTGCCGAGAAGCTTTCCGCAAGACCTGGACATTCCGAACACCAACTAGGTTTAGCAGCCGACTTTTCAGCCAGGGGTCAGGGTTGTGTGATTCTGGTGTGCTTCGGCAATACCGAAGCAGGTAGATGGCTTGAAGAAAATGCTCACGACTATGGTTTCCTCCTGAGATACCCGAAGGGCTACAGATCCACCACTGGATTCCAATACGAGCCTTGGCACTTCAGATACGTCGGTGTTGAGTTGGCAACAGAAATGAAAACCAGAGGAATCAAGACTTTGGAGGAGTTCTGGGAGCTTGAGTCAGCTCAGGACTACGCGACCCCTGCTGGCTAAAGCAAAAACAAAGACCAAACCTCTCTATCAATAGCGAATACCCCGCTCCTGGCTCTAACCTTGTCCTTATGCCTACCAAGTCTTCAAGCCCAGCTACTAATCTGACCTTCGCATTCCTAGGTCCAGTTGGAACCTTTACTGAGCTAGCTCTTGCTCAGGTCAAGGAAGCAAAGACCGCGAAAAAGATTCCGGTGAACCATGTTGCCGAAGCAATCGAACTTGTCATCTCAGGCAAAGCCAAAAGAGCAATAATTCCCGTTGAGAACTCAATCGAAGGTGGAGTATCCGCAACCCTAGATGCCCTAGCCGGAACCGACAAGATCAGAATCTACGGCGAGTATCTAGTTCCAGTTAGCTTCAACCTGGTTGTAAGACCTGGAACCAAACTGTCGGATGTCAAAACAATCGCTACTCACCCAGTTGCTTACGCCCAGAGCCGCAAGTGGCTTCTTGAAAAATTACCAAAGCACGTCCATTTACCAGCAACCTCAACTGCTGCGGCAGCCGCTGGACTTCTTGCCTCAGACCAAGCGGACGCAGCCATCGCTGCACCAACCATCACAAACCACCACAAACTGATCACCCTGGCCAAAAACATTGGCGAGAACAAACAAGCTCAGACAAGGTTTATCCAGATTGGTTTGGCAGGAGACCTACCGAAGCCAACCGGAGCGGACAAAACCTCTGTGATTATTGAACTTCCCTCGGATCAGCCGGGAGCACTCCTTTCCATGCTTGAGCAGTTCTCAACCAGAGGTGTGAACCTAACAAGAATTGAGTCAAGACCAATTGGAGACCGACTTGGCCGCTACAGGTTCAACATCGACGCTGAAGGCCACGTGTTGGATGAATCTATGGGTGAAGCCCTTGCAGGGCTTCACAGATTCAGCCCCAAAGTCAGCTTCTTGGGTTCTTATCCAAGGGCAGATAAGCGACAGACGAAGCCCGAGGGAAACAACTCAAATAGTCAGTATGCCGATGCCAGTAAGTGGCTAGAAAGCATCAGAAAGGCTCGTTAGTCTTTCCTCTCAAGACCAATTGGTTTATCCCTTGTATTCTTGAGGGGTGATCGACCTCAATCTCCTCAGAGAAAACCCCGAAGCCATCAAGGCTTCTCAGCGCGCCAGAGGGCGCGATGAGAAACTGGTCGATCAAGCTGCAGGAGCTGATGCCAAGCGACGTAAGGCGCTCGCAGAATTTGAATCCCTTAGAGCCGAACAAAATGCTCACTCCAAACTTGTTTCAACTGCGCCTAAAGAAGAAAAGGCTACACTTGTTGCTGCCGCCCAAGAGCTAGCTGGCAAAGTGAAGGCTGCTAACGAGGCAGCTAACTCAGCAGCCGAAGAGCTTGATGTCATCATCTGGAAAATCGAGAACGTTGTTCTTGACGGAGTTCCTGCGGGTGGAGAAAACGATTACGTCGTTGTTAAAGAGGTAGGCTCGAAGCCCGCCTTTGACTTTGAACCTAAAGACCACGTGGCCCTGGGTGAATCCTTAGATGTTATTGACATCGAGCGAGGAGCAAAAATCTCGGGTTCCAGGTTTTACTTCCTCAAAGGCATGGGGGCTCGCCTTGAGTTAGCTCTGATGAACCTGGCTCTAGATAGGGCAACCAAAGCTGGCTTTACAGCCCTTATTACCCCAACCTTGGTTCGACCTGAAGTTATGGCAGGAACTGGATTCCTAGGCGAGCACGCCGACGAAATTTACTATTTGCCCGCAGATGAGCTTTATCTAACTGGAACCAGCGAGGTCGCCCTCGCCGGTTATCACCGGGACGAGATTATTGAACTAGAAGACGGACCGCTTCGCTACGCTGGCTGGTCAACTTGCTACAGAAGAGAAGCCGGAAGCCACGGTAAGGACACCAGAGGCATACTTAGAGTTCACCAGTTCAACAAGCTAGAAATGTTTAGTTACATCGCTCCAGAACAAGCAGAAGTTGAACACCAGAATCTCCTCGGTTTCCAAGAAGAGATGCTTCAGGCTTGTGAACTTCCTTATCGGGTCATTGACACAGCTGCTGGAGATCTAGGTTCATCTGCTGCAAGAAAGTATGACGCTGAAGCCTGGGTTCCGACTCAAGGAAACTACAGAGAGCTCACCTCAACTTCTAACTGCACCACCTACCAGGCAAGAAGACTAAACGTTCGATACAGAACCCCTGACGGCAAAACTGCCACCGCTGCAACCCTAAATGGAACTCTCGCAACAACCAGGTGGCTTGTTGCAATCCTCGAGAACCATCAGCAAGCTGATGGTTCGGTAAAGATCCCACTGGCTCTCCGCCCTTACCTCGGCGGCGAAGAGTTTATAACCCAAAAAAGCAAATAAGAAAACCTCCTGGACTTCTCAACTATGCCTAGCCATTCCCCAAGTGATCGCTGGCTGATAGGGCTGGACATTGATGGAACCTTGGTCCACGACGACGGTTATCTTTCCCCTGAAGTAGTTAAAGAAGTCAAGAGGGTCAAGGACCTAGGTCACGAAGTCATTATTGCAACCGGTCGTGCTGCTGCAAATGCAGTTCCTGTTGTCAAAGACTTGGGTTTCGAACAAGGCTACGTTGTAAGTTCAAATGGAGCTGTAACCGTTCAACTAGATTTAGAACACCCCAAGGGTTTTCAGATGACTGATGTTGTCACCTTCGATCCAGCTGAAGTGCTAACTCAACTGATTGAACACCTTCCGGAAGCCCACTTCGCAGTTGAAGATGTCGATGGAAGCTACCGCTTCCATCGCCCATTCCCCACCTATGCGTTAGGTGATCAAAACTTTGAGACACCCCTAGAACAACTCATGCATCACCCAGTTAGTCGTGTGGTGGTTCTTTCTCCTCAGCACGATGTTGATGAATTCCTCGGGCTAATTTCTAAGATCGGTCTAGCCTCTGTCAGCTACGCAATCGGATACACGGCCTGGCTAGACATCTCACCCAAGGGCGTCTCAAAAGCCAGCGCTCTTGAAGTTCAGAGGCAGCGTCTAGGAATAGCGAACCACCAGGTCCTGGTCATGGGCGATGGCAGAAACGATATAGAGATGTTCGAGTGGGCCAAAAACTCCGGTGGATTGGCATTTGCTATGGGTCAGGCCCCAGAGGAAGTTCAGCTAGCTGCAACAAATGTCACATCATCGGTCACCGATGATGGGGTTGCTAGGGTTCTGGCTGGGTTTGAGGGGATTCTGTTCTCGAGGCAGCGCTAGCTGCCTCGCTTTCCTATAAACTCCTATACGGAGGTCTGTCCGAGCGGCCGATGGAGCTGGTCTTGAAAACCAGTGAACAGAAATGTTTCGTGGGTTCGAATCCCACGGCCTCCGCCACTTTCTATCTGTCAATACGCTGAGCTTGCAGGGGCTAAATCCTGACCCTCAAATAGACTTGGGAACAGGTTTATAGGAGAAAAATAGAACTTGTCAGATCAACTGCCTAATTTTGCAACTAGAAGAGTGGTTAGACCACCCTCGGGCCCTCGCAAGGAAATCCCTAGACACGGCAACCAAAAATCACCAGCTCCATGGCGCAAGTATGTTCGCTGGGGTTTCAAAGGATTGGCCGCTGGAATGGGAGCACTATTTGCTGTCACAGGCATCTCTGTCTTCCAACTTTCCAACACTCTGAAAGAAAACAACATCCAATTGGTTGATGCTGAAGGCAACGCCTTTGCACAGCCAAGCGTTGAAGACCTAAACGGACCTGTGAACATACTGCTTGTTGGCTCCGACACTCGAAAAGGCCAAGGCAAGGGCTACGGAAACGACACTTCGGAACTTGCCGATGTGATTATGCTGCTGCACATCTCCGCCGACCGTAATAATGCCGTTGCGCTATCGTTCCCAAGAGATCTTCTAGTTCCAATCCCAGCATGCCCGGATCCCGAAGGCGGCTCGTTCTCGGCCATGAGTAGGCAGCAAATCAATTCTTCAATTGCCTACGGTGGACCTGTCTGCACACTCCTTACCATTCAGAACTTAACTGGAGTCAAGATTCCTTACTTGGCAATGATTGACTTCCGCGGTGTTATTGAAATGTCAAATGCGATTGGCGGCGTTGAAGTTTGTGTTGCCAGCCCAATCGATGACAAGTACTCAAAGCTTCAGCTAGATGCCGGTCTTCACACCCTGCAAGGAAAGGAAGCACTCGCCTTCCTAAGAACCAGACACGGTGTTGGAGACGGTTCTGATTTAGCTCGCATCTCTAACCAGCAGGTTTTCCTAACTTCACTACTGAGAAAGGTAAAGAACGAGGGAGTTCTAACCAACCCGATATACATGTATAGCTTGGCGAACGCAGCCGCAAGAAACATGAAGCTCTCAGACAGCATGACTGACCTTGGGACCATGGTCGCTCTTGCCGGCGCGCTTAGAAACGTTGACCTCGACAAGATGACTTTCCTTCAGGTTCCATCCAGAGGAGGACTCTCTGGTAGCGAAGCTGGAAGAGTCGAGCCAATCTACGATCAGGCGCAGTTGATCTTTGATCGAATTGCAAACGATGAGCCAGTTGTGATCAAGAAGGCAAATACAGGCTTTGGCGCCAGCGTGAAAGAGACCGATGCTCCAGAACCCGAGTCAGTAACAGATTCCGCTAGTGGTGAAGAAGTTCTTCCTGAATGGGCGCGAGGCACAAACGCGGCCACAGAACTCTGCTCTGACTAGCAAGCACGCAGTTAGTTTCCTGCAGTTAGCCGTTTTCAGCTAAACTTCAAGAGTTCTCGGAGACGTCGCATAGCCCGGTCGAGTGCGCCTCACTGCTAATGAGGTAGGGGTTTTAAAAGCCCCTCGGAGGTTCAAATCCTCTCGTCTCCGCCATCAACCATCAGAGCTTTAGACTTGAGGAATGCTCAAAGCAATCAAGTCAAGTTTGGCGTTTATGACGACCAAGGAGCGCTCCAAGTGGTTTTTCTTAACAATTATTCGCGCCTTGCTCTCTTTTTTGGACTTAGCGGGAATTCTTGTAATTGGGTTCATCATCGCTTCGACTGCGATATTCCTGACTTCAGGAAGTGACCCCAATCGAATCATAACTGTCGGCGGTATTGAGATACCTGCAGTTAATGCTGTGAGCCTACCTTGGGTTTCCGCAGGAGTTATATTGCTATTCATCTCCAAAGCAGTGTTTTCTATGCTGTTAACCCGGACCTCCGCATTGTTTGTTGCTGCAATCGAGGCCAGGGCGGCAAGGGAGATCGTAGAAATCAGTCTTGGTTCTGACTTAAGCACTGCCCGATTGAGATCGCGTGAAGAAGTTGTATTCGCAGTGCAAGTGGGAGCGCCATCGGCATTCACGGTGCTGTTCAATCAGGCTGGCACCATAATTGCCGAAGGTGCGCTTTTTGTAGTTGTAGCTGCAGGCTTTTTCTTTGTAGATCCACTTATCACGATTGCCGCTATTGCCTACTTTGGTTTGATCGCATGGGCCATCCAGTTTTTTGTGGGAACCCTTATGAACAGAGCAGGAGAAAGATTAAAGTCTGGAACGATTCTTGCAAACGCTACGATTTCAGACCTCATGAGTGTTTTCAGGGAACTTTCGGTCCTCGGAAAAAGGGACGAGTATATTTCCAAGCTTTACGGACACCGATCTGAATCCTCTAGGAGCGGAGCGATTCAGTATTTCCTTAGCGGTATGCCGAGATATGTAATCGAATCAGCGCTACTGGTTGGTTTAGCACTCTTCGTAGTGGCACAGGCCTTAAGTGGGGACCTGGTTGCATCGGCTGCGACCATAGGAGTTTTTCTCTCTGGAGGTTTCAGGCTTACAGCGGCGATGCTTCCCTTGCAATCTGCATTGTTGACCATAAAAGGCGTGATTCCACAGGCTAATGCTGCTCACGAAATCTTGGTAGCCAGAAGCAATTCTTTTAGCATTCGTGACGCTACTGTGCGAGAACAGGACGCACGCTTTGAAATTCAGGATGCTGGCGAAGGGGTAGCCGTCGAATTTAGGGGAGTTAGCTTCACTTATCCGGGCCAGTCGGAACCAGTCCTGTCGGATGTATCTTTTGAGATTAAGTCTGGGTCCCAAGTCGCTTTGATTGGCCCCTCAGGTGCAGGTAAATCTACAATTGCAGATGTGATGTGTGGGTTACTTCCTCCGTCCAAAGGAGAGGTATCCCTGTCCTTAAGGAATGTTGGAATTCCAAAGAATTCAATGCCTTCAGTCAGCTATGTGCCACAGAAACCAAGCATTGTTTCGGGATCGATTGTTAGCAACGTCGCGCTCGGGGTCGAGAGTGACTTTGTAGATGAAAGCCGAGTGCTTGAGTGCCTGTCACGTGCGCACCTCTTAGCGGTTATCGAAGCCCTTCCGGACGGGATTCATTCTGATTTAGGAAAGCTTCAAGATAGCTTGTCTGGAGGCCAAGCTCAGCGCCTTGGGCTAGCCAGAGCTCTCTATACTCGGCCGGGTTTGCTAGTCATGGACGAGGCAACCTCAGCCCTTGACGCTGAGTCAGAATCGGAGATAGCAAAAGCACTGGACGAGCTTCGAGGTTCCGTGACTGTGGTGCTAATCGCACATCGATTGAACACAATCCAGCATGCCGACGAAGTGTTTTTGATTGAACAAGGCAAAGTTTCGGACCACGGAAAGTTTACGGAATTACTGAGCAGGAATGACAACGTTCGCCGCCTCGTTGATCTTATGGAGATAAAGCGAGGCTAGCTGAATAGCTCTCTCCAAAGTATCTCGGTGTTCTCTTCCACAGCTGCTGTTCCATCCAAAACCACAGAAGCAGTTACTGGTGCCTCGTAATCTTGGCCGACTCCAGTTAGATTTGGTAATTCGCCAGCGGCTGCTTTCTTGTATAGACCTTTAGGATCTCTCTCCGCACAAACCTCCGCTGAAGTCTTTACCCACACTTCCGCAAAATCCCCGTCTGGAAATAGGGACTTTGCCTGCGCACGGTCTTCGGCGTAAGGGCTAACTAGTGCAACAATAACCACCAAGCCAGCATCATAGAGAGTCAGAGCTACTTCTGAAACCCTACGAACGTTTTCCGCTCTATCTTCTCTTGTGAAACCAAGGTCCTTGTTTAGACCCAGCCTCATATTGTCACCATCCAGCACGTAGGCGTGCATGCCTAGAGAGAACAGCTTTTTCTCTAGGGCATTGGCAATAGTAGACTTTCCCGAACCAGATAGCCCAGTAAGCCAGATCACCTTAGCTTTTTGATTCTTTTGTGAAGCCCTGGCCTCGCGGTCAATCTCATAGTGGTGTTCTGATATGTTGGCGCTTCTTCGGAGAGCGTGTGTGACCATTCCAGCACCCACGGTGTTCATGGTTGCGCGGTCAACCAGGATGAAGTTTCCCTTAAATCGATTTTGCTTGTAGGGAGCCAAAGCTATTGGGGCATCAGTTGCCACCTCAACAACACCAATCTCATTTGTCTTCAGAACTCTGGCAGCATCGTGTTCACCATTGTTGATGTTTAGAACGTGTCTGATTTGAGTCACAATGGATGGAACCTGAGTTGAACCTGAGATCAAGAAGTAACTCTTCGAGTGGATCAGATCACTCTCGCCAAGCCACACAACCGTTGCCGCAAAGCGATCCGCCGGCGACGTGGCTTGAGCAGATAGCTCTATGACGTCGCCACGCGTGGCATCGACATCCGGTTCGAGAACCAGAGTGACTGCCATGCCGTCTTCGGCCGATTCCAAGTCTCCGTCAAAGGTGGAAATCCTCGAGATGCTAGCGGATTTCTTGGAGGGAAGAACTGTTACTTCATCTCCTACAGTGAACTGTCCACCGACGATTGTTCCTGCAACGCCCCTAAAGTTCTCAGCTCTGGAGATCATCTGGACGCCTAGTCTTGGCAAGTTTTCACCAGAGTCTTCGACGTTCCACTCTTGTATGTACTGCAAGAGAGTGGGACCTTGGTACCAAGGCATGTTTTCAGTTCCGTACACGACGTTATCTCCCGCTAGTGCACTAACTGGAACGAATTGAATGTTATTAATCTGGAGGCGTTGAATAGTGTCAGCTAAGTTGTTTCTAATTGCCTCAAAAACTTTCTCGCTGTAATCAACACCATCTAGCTTGTTGACAACAACAGCTATTTTGGTCACTCCCATCAGAGAGCAAATGGTCAAGTGACGCAGGGTTTGAGTTCTGACGCCACGGGTAGCATCGACTAGAACTAGAGCAATGTCCGACCTCGATGCCGCAACGGCCATGTTCCTTGTGTATTGCTCGTGCCCTGGGGCATCTGCAATTATCAAACGGCGCCCGTTCAGAAGATTCATGGAACGGTAGGCAACATCGATTGTTATTCCCTGTTCGCGCTCAGCCTCAAGACCGTCGGTTAAGAGACTAAAGTCAATCTCTCCTGCTTTGATTGTTGAGCCAGAGCGACGCACAGTTTTGGCCGAATCCACCGTGTCGTCAGGCACGCTGTCTGTTTCAACGAGGAGACGGCCGATCAATGTGGATTTGCCGTCGTCGACCGAGCCACAAGTCACAAGCCTGATGATGGGTTTTTCCATCAGAAGTACCCCTCAGTCTTTTTCTTTTCCATGGAGTCTTCCTTTTCGCCGTCGATGAGCCTGGTGGCTCTTTCGGATAGCTTCAATTCAGTGACTTCCTGGACCACTTCTTCGATAGTGGTTGCATCTGAGTCAACACCTGCCGTGAGCGGGTAGCAACCTAAAGTACGGAACCTAATTTTTCGCATCTCCGGCGTCTCGCCCTCTTTCAAGGGGTAGCGTTCGTCATCGACCATGATCATCTGATTGCCGCGCCAAACAACGGGGCGCTCTTTTGCAAAGTAGAGGGGGCTTACCTTGATATTCTCCTGCAAGATGTAATTCCAAACATCAAGTTCGGTCCAATCAGATATTGGGAAAACTCTCATAGTCTGATCTGGTGCAAGTTTTGGGTTATAAGTGCGCCATAACTCAGGCCTCTGGCTTCTTGGGTCCCAGCGGTGCCCTGGTTCACGCACTGAAAGGATGCGCTCTTTGGCGCGGCTCCTCTCTTCATCCCTTCTTGACCCACCGATAGCTGCATCGAAGCCGTACTTGTCCAACCCAGCCCGAAGCGAAACGGTTTTCATGATTCTGGTGTACTCCGAGGCCCCCATGGAAAATGGGGTCACGCCGTCCTTTATTCCCTCGTGGTTGGTTTGAACCAGAAGCTCAAAACCAAATTCCTTGGCTGTTTCATCTCGGAATGAAATCATTTCTTTGAACTTCCAAGTGGTGTCTATGTGCATCAAAGGGAAAGGTATTGGCCCTGGGGCAAAAGCTTTGCGGGCAAGGTGAAGCAAAACGGAAGAGTCCTTCCCAATCGAGTAGAGCATCACTGGCTTGCGGAACGCGGCTGCAGTCTCCCTGAAGATCTCTATGGATTCGTTCTCAAGCGCATCGAGCACGGAATGGACTTTAGTCATGTTTTCAGTTTAGCTTCGAGGCAATCGTTATGCTGTGAGCATGTCCAATGACAAAGCACTAACCAAAATTCTGATTGTGGTGGGAACCAGGCCAGAGGTAATCAAAATGGCGCCTGTTTTCCTAGAGCTTGTTAGATTACCTCGATTTGAAGTGAAACTCTGTGCAACGGGTCAACATTCCGACTTACTGACGCTAGCTTTGCAGGACTTCGACTTAACTCCTGATTACGAACTCGAACTCATGCAGCACGGTCAGGGACTAGGAAGTCTTACCAGCCGAGCGCTAGAAGCCCTCGAGGTGGTGCTGAAGGATGCACAGCCTGATGTGGTATTAGTTCATGGAGATACAACGACCACCTTTACAGCCGCCCTCGCATCTTTCTACGGTCAAATCCCAGTTGGTCATGTAGAGGCCGGTTTGCGGACTCATGACATCTACTCTCCATTTCCAGAAGAGTTTAACCGGCAGGCAGTGTCGAGAATTGCACGCTGGAACTTCGCTCCGACAATCGGAGCGAAGCAGAACCTGTTGAAAGAAGGAATCGACGAGAGCCGGATAATTGTGACTGGAAACACAATTGTCGACTCCATTCGCCTTCTATTGGAAGGCTCAAAAGATGGAAGTTTGGAACTAGCTTGGTTGCAGATAGTTGAATTGCTGGGGTTTGATCCCAGGAATCAAAAGACAGTTTTGATCACAACGCATAGACGAGAGAATCTCGGCCAGGGTGTCTCTAATATCTTCCAGGCGGTTTTGAATCTTGCACAAAACCATCGTGAGGCTAGATTTGTAATGCCTCTCCACCCAAATCCCAAAGTACGAACGGCCGCATCAAAACTCTCCGAACTAGACAACGTGAAGATCATTGACCCACTGAGTTATCGACTTTTCATATTGCTTCTGGGATCGAGTCACATCGTAATTACTGACAGCGGGGGAATTCAAGAAGAGGCCGTGACTCTAGGAAAATCTGTGCTCGTGACCAGAGCAATGACGGAAAGACCAGAGGGCTTAGTCGGCACAAACATGGAAATAGTCGGATCAACTAGTGAGGAAATTGAAAAGGCAGGTTCGCGAGAGCTTTCTAGAGAAAAGACCAGTTCGGATCTCAGAATCGTTAGCCATGTCTACGGGGATGGCAGTGCCTCAAGGAAAATCGCAGAAGTTTTAGACTCAGCCAAGAAATAGCGAGACGCCAAAGCTCGCGTAGAATAAGATCGAGCGAAATAGATGAAAGCGTGGACTCAATCATAAAATCCGAATCGCTGCTCGTCACTCGAAAATCTTTACAAACTGTTTATTGATGTCTATTGAAACCTTGGCAGTGCCCTTGGGCGTACTTGCGTTCATAGACAACAGTGCCGCTCGCAATGCAGCGATTGTCTTATCTAGATCTGTGCTACTTCCAACGAACCCACCGTTCTCTGAAATCAAAGAATCTAGTTCCGGATTGTTTGTTAAGCCGAATATAGGTACACCGAGATTCAAGTAGTCATATGTCTTATACGGAATCGTTTCCTCACTCCGTGAATCTGCGTGCTGAACCAGCAATAGAAAATCAGCAGACGCAGCCTTAACTAGCGCCTCCTGCCGCCCAACCACTGGCCACAACTTAAAGTCCCCACGACTTAAGTAGAGATTTTGGTTCTCTACGCTCAAATCTCCTTGATTCACAATTTGGACCCTTTTTGCCAATTCAAACCCTGAACCCCTAAGACTGTCTAAAGCCCTGAAGAAGAGCTCAAGGTTTCGAGTCGTGTATAAAGAACCAACGTGCATGAATGTGAAACGGGAAGTAGAGTTAAAATCTTTTGCCGGACGTTGGATTTGAAAATTCCAAGACCCCGGATAGATAGAGACAATTTTTCTCTTTAAACTCTCCTCTGGATAACGGGCCCGCGCTCTTTCGGCCGCAGTTTCGGTGACAAATACAACTTTGGTAGCACCCCTCACCAAAACTCTTTCGAGGTAAAGTAGCACCTTGCGACTTGCAGAATTCAGTATCATCTCCGTGCCAATGAAGGGGTCCTGAAGCTCAACGAAGAGACTGCTCTTGGGCAAGCACTTCTTAACAAGCAGGCCAACGAAGTGCGCTGATGAGGGTCCTCCTGTTGTAAAAATTATTCGACTTCTATTACGAATGGCCGAAAAGAGCGCCGCGGGGAACGCCATGAATATCCAGGACCACTTTCCCCAGCTGTAGGAACCAGCGAGTTTCTCAAACATCAAGTCAAATACCCTTCCGAAGGTTTGTGCAAGAAACCAGGAAGGCCAGACTGGCGGACTTAGCTTCCCCCCAGCCATCTCCATCGAGAAGTCTTTCCAACTTAAAGAGTGTGGCTTTAGAACCTTAATTTTACGGGAAGTTTCGAGTTTAGATTCAGGTCTCGTAATCAAGGTTGGCTGCAAACCCAAGACATTAATCACATGCAACTTGTCATCGAGCCACTCGCTTGTCACATAGCCGGAAACACCAGAATCATAGGACACAACTATTAATTCCGCGTCAACTTGAGCGCCGAGCAGATTTGATTTTGTTTGACTTCGAATGGCTTGCCCACCTGGATTTCTTCCGCTCTGAATGGGCATGAGTCGAGTTTATTACTCAGAAACCCAGTACGGGTCGTGAGAAATGAGATACTGACAGACGCCGTGACATCTGCTAAAGTGGGAGAGAATAGTTGCGTTTGTAGCTCAACGGATAGAGCATCTGACTACGGATCAGAAGGTTGGGGGTTCGAGTCCCTCCAAGCGCACTTTTAGATCAATACCCTTGATTTTTCGGGGTGTAGAAACTCCAGTCAAGTAATAAGCCTACTGATTGGAAGTTATAGATGTTAGTTAACAATTGGGCACAGAACTATTGGGCAGTATCTACAGGGGCAGGAACCCAGAGGATTCAAATTTCTTCCATGTCTTCGACTAACTGTTCTTTCGTAAAGCAATTAGGAATTTGCAAGTCATGGGTGCTAGTTAAGCCTGATAAGAAGCAAAAACTAAGAGCTGCTCACTCGTCCCACATACAGAGATAACGAACATCCAATAGGCTTGCCAACATGAAGTCCAATATCGAGGAAGTTGTCAATTCTTGGCAGGAAAATGGCTCCATACCAATCGACCTTAGAGGGGTCACCCTCGGCGGTGCTCTAGCGGTTCTATACGAAGCTTATTCCTGGGCAAAAGCACAATCGATCCCTCTAGTGGAAGTCAGGTTTGGCGACAAATATGCTTGGTTAAAATCGAGACTTAATTCAACATTTATTGAAACTGGAAGAGATAGTCCTCTGGTATACCCTTCGGTAATCGAATCGTTCTCGAGATTCGCCGCCCACTCAACCTTGAGATACTTGTCACAACGTGGTGAATACCTTTCAAATCTGTCAACTGACATCTGGGATGTTTTTACTGTAGAGAATGTCGACAAGTTTCTGTCTGCAAATCTCTCAAAATCAACAATTCTGCTGTCTTTCCGATTTCAGCAGAAAACACCAAGCCTAGGAGATTTCGATTCAATGCTCTGGAGGCCAATCATTGACAGACTCGCCAACAGCCATAAACTGTTAGTTCTTGGAACTGAAATACCGCGAGGAGAATTTACCGGGGAGACTATTTCATTCGCAGAAGACAGCTTAGACTTGGCTCAACAGATTGAATTGATTTCGCGCGACATTTTTCCACTAATTGGCGATGCAAACGGGCTATTCACTGCAAGAATTTGGTCTGAGATTCCCTACTTGTGCTTCAAAAACCAGGATTATGATAACGCAGAAATGCTCCAAGAGCACGATGGTCATGACCGACTTTGGATAGGACACAGCAGGCAAAAACTTATAAGGGGCTTGGCAAGCACCAAAATTATAGAGAAGTATTTACAGGAGGTCGCCAATGAGTAAAGATAGTGATTGCTTGATAATCTTGGGAGGCTCGTCGCAACTCGGACAAGAGTTGACAAAAATTGCTGTGGAAAACTCTACCTCTGTGATTTCTATTGATCACTTTTCAATTCCAGATTTAGACTTGGCTCATCCTCAAGTGACACATCTTTCGCATGATTTGTCTCAGGATTTTTCGTTTGATAGCTTAAGGGAGATAATTGGAGACGCAAGAGCAGTGTCCATGGTGTTTGTTGCCTCTGGGCGAAAGCATCTTTCCGACTCTAACGCATTCTTCCAAGCCTGGGAGGTCCAGGTGAAGTCACTTGAAGAATGGTCTAGAAGGTTTCTAGAGGTACTCCAGGCACTGGAAGTTGACGGGCTATTTGTGCTTATTTCATCAATCAATGGTCAGTTAGTGAGTCATAGCAACCCTAGATATGGGGCAATTAAGGCTGCCGCCGAATCCGTTATCTCCTCTTATGCCATGAGGGCAAACAGCTTGGGCCGGGGGGCATTCCTAACTCTCAGGCTTGGGTATATCGAAAACATAGCAACCAATGACCTCTCTGATTGGGCAACTATCCAGGCAAAAGCTGCAAATGAGCTGGTTGGAATGAAGAATCTTGTCACCTGGAGGGATGTTGCCATGTTGTTGCAGAATATGGTCTCTGGCCGTTTCGGTATCCTTAACGGCTCACTGCTCTACGCTGACCATGGAGTGCATCTCATTGAACAAACCCACGCCACAGTCATTGGGGAACGCTCACGAAACTGAGAGACTAATGATTTTCGTCGCACCCAGAGAAACGCTGCGCGCAAATAGAGTTTTGAGGTTCTCCATCGAGGTGATTAGAGCAGAAAACCCCTTTGGCAATTCGGCCAAATCTGGGTGGGCTATCTTAACATTTATATTCTTGAAAGACGTTCCATGTTTTGCTTGATCGTCATCGAGAATGTATCGTAGTTTTTCGATTTCACCTTGCAGATGGTAATTCAAGATTGGTGTCATTAGTCCAGCCCCAATTCCTAGAACAGGATCATTAAGGTTCAGAGATTCCTTAATTATCTCAGTCTGTGATTGAAAGCGCTTCCTGAATGCATTGAATCTTTCAAGTCTTTTTTCAACCTGCCTCGATGCCGAAGAATGAGATGTTTCCAAATCAGCGTTCAGGGGTGTCGCCAAGTACGGTGCATCATTAGTCATAGCTACTAGTAAAGAACCACCATTAGAGCCTTCCGAGTTGGTTTTCATCGCTAACAGATGCATTCCAGATTCCATACTTAGTCGCGAAACAGTCGAAACGTCAAAGTAATGGTAATGCTGGTGGAAGAAGGCATCACCTCTCAGGGACTTGATAATCGATTCCAAATTTGGAAATTCAAGCACGACTATCCCATTAGGATTCAGGACATCCCGCACACTTGAAAGCAGGGACCTTGGGTCATCCACATGCTCCAGTGTGTGCCTAGCCAGTACAAGGTCAAACTTCAGCTCATTGTCTTTCAAAAAATCCATCACGAAAATTGGATGGGTGAATAAACCCCCAACTTTAGATTCACCAACCATTGGGTCAACTGCATGGATTTCATTTACTCGATTAATCAAGCGGTTCGATAAGCTCAGGTCATTTGCTCCAAATTCCAAAACTCGAGTGGGTTTTTGGCCAAGGAGACTAAATACAAAGTCAAGAAAAAAAACTTCTTCCTGCCCCCTCTTTACTCCTTGGGATGTGAAGTGATACGCCTCCGGCGAGTAGAGATGGCTGGGCGAAATTCGGTTCGAGAGTTGCACGTGCCCACAGTCCATACACATGCACAAAACCTGGTCATAGCTTGGGAATGTTGGGTCATAATCACCAAAAGTCTCCGTAAGCGGCAAGGAGGGCAGGTCCCATACTGGATTTAGGTTCGGAAGACCGCAGACGCCACACCATTTCGCAGCCTGCGAAGGGTACTTTAGATCGCTGGGAATCAAACTTGGTCCTCCTGGCGCGCCAGTTGATTATTGGCTAATTCAATTACCCGCTCGGCAATTGAAGCTGAATCGAGCCGAGCTCCAACCAGGAGTTCTTCATACGAACCATAGTCCCGTAAGAACCCGGATATACCTTGGCTCACAAACGTTATTTCCGGAGCTAGGCTATCTGAAACCGCAAGTTTTGCAGCCAACCCATTTCCGCTATGAAGTTGCTCTACTACCAAGACACTCGAAACACTACCAAGCATCTTGTCCAATGTGGGGAAGTCGATAGGTTGAAAAGTGTGAAAGTGAATGTGCGCCGGGTAATGGCCTAGCCCGGAAACTAGATCAACGGCCTGCTCCACTTCAAAGAAAGTTGGCCCCAAGGAGATTATGGCTAGATTCATCCCTCCGTCCCTAACCTTTATTGGCATCCCGATTTTTACCTGAGGGGAGGTCGGCGCCCCCTTCGAGCCATTCTCAGTGAGTTTTATGTATGTTAGGCCTGACCATTTTCTAAGAGACTCGTGCATAAGTGCCCGGAGCTCTGTCTCAGTGGCCGGAGCACAGACTTTCGCCTCGTCGATACTTGATACCATAGAAATGTCTATATAAGAGTGATGAGTGCACCCGAGGTTGCTGTAGTCGAAGGCTCCCCCCACAGAAACAAACATCGCGGCTAGTTTCTGATAACCAAAATCCAGTTTGAGCTGTTCAAAAGAGCGCTCGATTAGAAACGGTGCAATTGTGTGGACAATAGGCTTCAAACCAGTCATAGCTAGTCCAGCGGCTATCGAAGCCATTGCGGGCTCCATAATCCCCACGTTGAAATAACGATGACTGAGCTTAGATCTGAAGTCAGCAAAAATCCCATGGCTTATATCGCCCACGAGGACTACAACACTTGGGTCAGCAGATGCTAGCTCAAGGGCCGTATCGGCAAAGCATTTCCTTAGTGACAGTCTGGTGGTCATAGGTTCTCCCCGAGCGCTTCAAGAATCAGTCGCAGCTCTTCATCATTTGGCACCTTATGGTGCCACTGGCCGTGGCCTTCCATGAACGGAACCCCCTTACCTTTCACGGTTTTCGCAATGAACACCTTTGGTTTAGTGGCCTGACCTAATTCCCGAATTTTGAGTTGTAGCCCTTCCAAGTTATGACCGTCCACTTCACTTGCCTCCCATCCAAAAGCAAGGAACTTGCTCACCAAGTTGTCCGTGGGGAGAAGTTGTAGAGCAGAATCGTTTCGATCAACAATTGCAATTAAGTTATCAAGATTGTGGTTTGCTGCGAAATGAGCAGCCTCCCAAATCGTCCCTTCGTGAGTCTCACCGTCGCCAATTAGGCAAAAAACGCGCCCTGAAGCTTTCTGGATCTTTTTTCCGAGCGCAACGCCCACAGCCATAGGGAGCCCATGGCCAAGTGAGCCGGTTGAAGCTTCGATAGCGGGGTGCTTTGTCCGGTCTGGATGGCCAGCAAAGGCGCTCCCACTCTGGCCATAAGAAGCAAGATCTGCTTCGGATACAAGGCCAAACTTCCTGAGAACAACGTATAAGGCCAAAGCCCCATGTCCCTTACTTAGAAAAAAAAAGTCCCTGTTCGGGTCCTCAGACCCAATCATCCCCAAGTTTATGTTGTTGGCGTAAAGGCTCTCGACTATGTCCACAATGGAAAATGAAGATGGAATGTGCCCCTCATGAGATTCATGCACCAACTTGGCAATTTCAGCTCTGAGATCAGAATTAAGTGAAATCGTCAAACTTGATCTCCCAATTGAATAACTCTACCTTGACCACCGTCTACAAGAATACAGCTCCCTGACATGAATGAAGAGTCCTTGGACACAAGGAAAGAAACCACTGAACTTATCTCGGATACTGTGCCTAGGCGGCCAATTGCCATTCTTTCCCGAACAAAGTTTCTAACGTGCTCGGGCCTTTCCTTGGAAGCCTCGTCCCAGTACCCCCCTTCCGTTAAAACCGCTCCTGGCATTAGTGATGTAACTACTACACCATCCTTTGCAACGTACCTACCTAGCCCCCGGACGTAGGAGTTAATGCTTGCTTTGGCTGCAGAGTACGAAGGAATTGAGGCCATAATTCCAGCTACTGATGAGATATGGCAAACGCGGCCCCATCCCCGTTCTTGCATGCTGGGTACGAAGTGAGAGTTCAAATCAATTGAAAGCGCTATATTATGGGAAATCACTCGAAGAAACTCATGGCTACTTCCAAGCGGATCCGTTAAACCAAGATTCCCCCCAACATTGTGCACCAGGATACCTACTTCATGCTTTACTAGGCGCACAAGGTCGGATGATGCCGATTGTGAGTCCAGGTCGAGAGCTATGACTTCACCGCCGGAAGGAGAATTCTCCAGAATTTTTCCTAAAGATTCGAGACTCGAGCTTTTTCTGGCAACCCCAATAACGAAATGTCCAGACTCGCTGAGGTCGAGACAAATTTGGCGACCAATTCCACGAGAAGCGCCTGTGACGAGTGCGATGCTTGATTTAGAAGTCATTATTTTCCATTATCTGACTTAGAGTTCGATCAAACTTCGCGTACCCAACGCTAAATGGTCGTAACTGGTAAATTTGGGATGAAGAGTGCCAGGGCAATAGCTTTCCTATTCTGTACCCCAACTGCCTCGCCATAACTGAGTCCTTTGAGAATATAGTAAAGCTCAATTCCGAGAAAAATACTGCAACTGCCATTCCCCCTCCAAGCCTCTGCACCCATAAGTCACAACATAAAGCCTCGCGAACGGCATCGACAAACGTTGTGGCATTCTGAGGGACTACCCCCGAATATAGCCCCTCTGAATCAAGCAGTTTAGAAAAATAATCTACTTCGTCCTCAAAACCAAAAAGTTTGATTTTGTACTGGGGGTAGTTCGCCCGTAGGGTCTTTATATCTCGAAGAAATGTTTTTGTCCGTGTATTTCTAGAAGAATCTGTGCTGGAGCGCCTTAGTGGGTATCCAATGAAATTAGTTCTATCCTGGACACGAGTCTTACCACCAAGTTTGAAAAACTCAATTGGGGCTATGCGGCGAGAATCCAATTCTCGGATTAGGAGAAGCATGTAACGGGTAATGTCCCTCTTGGAAGCTACAAGGCTAGAAAAGACAACATGGTTTTTAGTGTCTAGCAAAGTGCCATCATCCGAGGTGTATCCAATACTGACAGTAGGCGCGAATTCTGAAATAATACGCACGACTTGGTTGCTGTTTTCCGATCGAATGTTTTTGGAGACTCCTATCGCAGAACTTATGTTTTCCGAAACAATAAGGATTGACACTTCGGTTACCCTTGACAGCCCTCTAGCAAGTATCGCAACGGTCAGGACATCACCCAGTCCAGGCGGCGACACCTCCTCATCGAAATAAATAGTGAGAGAACGTTTCCCACTAATGGCAGTTTGGAGTTCAATAACCTCTTGCTCCACGATTCTGGTAGATTCAGAAAAAAACCTAAGGGGTGAAAACCGCTCGTGTATCTCCCAAATTAGCCTTAAACCTGGCACGCTCCTAATCCAAGTGATAACACGGTCAAGAGCATTAGGGCTCCTACGATTCAATTCGGAGCCATACTTAGAACGATGCGAAGGTGGTTCCCGGACCTAAACTCTCTAACAGCCTGGTCCAACTCATTCAGTCGCAGTGTCTTTACCGCATCACTTCCCATGTTATTGAGAGTTTGCGAAAAGAGTTTGGATATGATTTGGAAGTCCAATGCGGGATCAACCGAACCCCCGTTAGACCCTTTCAAAGTGAGCCCGTCAAGCAAATTTTGGGCATCAACCCGTGGCCTTATTCCCTCTTTCGGCATTCCTACCAAGATAAGCCTTGATGACCTACCCGCCAATGCACTCAGCTTCTCAATAACATCGGGGTCGCCCGAGGTTTCTATGATCAGTTCAGGTAGACAATGAACCAAATCCAATTGCTCTAGGGCCGCTTCAATACTTTCTGCGAAGGCGTCCAAACCTCTTTCCCGCCAGGAGTCAGCGATAGATGACTTAGGGTCTATCCCAATCACATATTTACTACCCAGCAACTTTGCGCTGAGGGCTGCGAATGAACCAACCGCCCCCAATCCTGTTACAATTACAGGCTCGGGCGGGGAGAATAGGCCTACTTTCGCAAGCGAACCCCAGCCCGTGCTGAGTGAGCAGCCAAAGAGCGGAGCAAGGTGGAGAGGAATTTTGGCGGGCGCCAGAGTCAGCCGATTTTCTGGCACGACAATGTGTGTGCTGAAAGTAACCGTCTTCCCTGAGTTGACTAAGTTGGGTCCCGAACTGTAAATTCCCGGGCTCGCGTCCAGCCCAAGGGACGATTCCCTCCAGTGAATCACGCAAGTTTCTCCAACTTTCCGATGAGTGACGTCTGGCCCAACTTGCTCTATGACTCCAACTCCCTCGTGACCGAATAGGTGAGGCATGAATTTACTGTTACGACCTGAAACGTAAATTTCTTCCATCTGCGTGGCACATAGAGCAGAGTAAATCACTCGAACTAACACTTGACCGCGGCTCAAATCCTCTGAAACTTTTATGTCTTCCAGTTGAGGGACCGAACCTCTTTCTCGCAAAATGTATGCCTGCGCATCAATCACCTAAGTTCCTTCCTTAAAGTATTCAACGTCTGAAACGGCTTTGTCATCGACGAGGATGTCGAAGTGCGGCTTCCCCATAACCAAACTGTCGAACTTAACCCCCCATGATTTTAACTGATTGGCAGTGAAGTAATAAAGGTCTCTGCCGCTGGTGGCGCCTCGCGCGGTAAAGATGATTATCGTGTGACCACTCAAATGCAAGCTATTAACATGGGAGATTCGATCCTTGAAGGGAAGGGCCATTTCGTAATCGCCACCAGTGAGACTGCAAAGTGTGCCGTCCAGATCAAAAGCGTAGGTTTTGTACAACATAACTAACCTTAGAAGGGGCCGAAGTCATAGCCCTGGGGCTGATCAACGGGCGCTTCTGGTATGAATCGCTGTGTGTGACCTAACAACTCGAGAGCAGCGTTGACAACGCGCCACTCACTCACATGGAATCCATGCAGTTGATTCAGGCTTGTCGGCTCCGGACTGTGAGGGTAAGAGACGCTTGACATCTTCAACTCTCGGTTTCCTAAATTAGGGCGCTTGGCAGCATCTGACAATACCGTATCCGCAAAGGAGGCCGGACCCCAGCTGTTGCTCACTATAAGAAGTCGGTTGGATTTAGACGCCGATTCACTAACGACATCGAGGCTTTCAATCCCAAGTTCCCTCAATTGAACTACTTCGGCGTGTATACCCTCAACCTCCAACCTCTTTTGTGCTGCTAAACAGTCAAAGGTTGCAAGGCCCCACGTTACTATTGTCAAATCTGCTTTGGACGCTGGTGAATGGATTATGGGGACAAGACACCCTTTGAGAGTGGCCACTGGATCTACCTGACCAACAACCCCGTGAATCCATCGGTGCTCGATTACAACTATGGGTTCTTCAGTGGCCTCGATAGCCCGAATTGAATCATGGAGATCTTGGGGGGTAGCTGGAACCAGCACTCTGATTCCTGGAACATGGGCAAGCCATGACTCTAAATTCTGAGAGTGAGTTGGCCCCTGTCCCCACCCCCTTCCAATAATCATCCGGGTTAGATATGGAACAGTGAACTGGTCACCAAACATGAACTTCCACTTGGCAGCAGAATTCACGAGCTGGTCCATGGCAAGTAAGGCAAAGTCCATACGTTGGTGGGAGTGAATGACTGGGTGCCCTGCTATCGCAAGCCCCACTCCTACTCCTGTCAGAGCCAGCTCGGAAGTCGGGGTTTCAAAAACGCGGCTTGCACCAAATTCTTCGAGCAGGCCATTGGTTGTTCCAAAGACTTTCCCGGGATCATTTACTCCAAGTCCGTAAGTTAGTACTTTGCTGTTGTTCCTCATTGCAAGTGTTATTGCATGCTGAATGGCCTCAGCACCTGTTATTGCCTTATGCACCTTTTCCGCCTGTCTCTGCCAAGGCTACTGAGACCATATTGTCTATCTGCGCAAAAGCTTGCCTGACGGTTTGTTTGACTTCAGATTCAATTGTGGCAAGGTCAATACCTTTTCTGGAAAAATCGCTAGCCAAGGTCATCAAGGGATCCTGTTCCTTTAAGGCTTCTAAAGCCGAAACGTCCCTATAGCCCAGATGAGAATCGTCATTCGGCCCACAATGCTCTAAGTAACGAGCCGTTTCAACTTCCAGAAAGAATGGCTTCCTTGACTCACGAACAAATTGAACGGAAGATCTAGCTTCGACAATCAAGCTCGAAATTTCATAGGAAGATACGGAAATAGATTCAACTCCTATAGCCGAAACCATCTCATGAATCTTTCGGTCAGCCGGCTGCCTCTCTGGAAATCCCGTATAAACAGAGAAGCCGTTGTTTTCGCAAACAAATAAGACGGGGAGTTCTTCAACGGCTGCGAAGTTCGCGGACTCGTAAAAAACACCTTCTTCAATGGCCGCGTCGCCCAGGTACACTATCGAAATTGCGTCACTGGAATCAAGTTTTGCTGCCATCCCCAACCCGGTTCCAACAGGGATACTATTTCCAACAATTGCTGAACTACCCATAAACCCGACTCGCTTATCGGCCAAATGCATAGAACCGCCTCGACCCCTTGAACAGCCTTCGTCCAACCCATAAATTTCTGCAAGCATGGCGACTAGGTCCCCGCCTTTGGCAAGGTAGTGCGCATGACTTCGGTGGGTGCTCACGGCGTAATCCATGTCGTTGGTAAAAGCAGAAATGACGGCAGGGGTGGATTCTTGCCCCACGGAAAGATGCGTGGGGCACCTCATCTGCCCTTTGCTGTATCGTGCAGAGATGCCCAGTTCGACTTCTCTAATCAGCAACATTTTGCGGTAGATAAGCTCGAGGCCCCTGTCTTCTAGGGAATAAACCAAAAGTAATCCCCTTCATAGTCGACATCGTCAAAAAGTGAAACCCAATCCTCAACACTAAGTATTGTCTTAGCAGTTAAATTCCAAGCCATCATTCGAGCACGCTCTTCCTCGTTGGAGAAGGCATCAACTGTGACAAATGACTTTCCCCGAGAAACTCTTGAAATTTCACGCAAGGCTTGTTTGCAATCCTCGAGCCCAAGATTATGCACTGTGTTTATTGAAATCACCACATCGAAACTTTGAGATTCGAAGGGCAGATCCCTAGCATCCGCTACTTGAAGAAATGGACGCACTTCCGGAAGACTGTTCCGAATTGCATAATCGGAAACGTCAATGCCAGATACTTTTATGTCTGGGACTAACCTAACTAAGTCATAAAGCATAAAGCCCTTGGCGCAACCAACATCTAGCAGTGACTTTCCAGTCAACGGTCCGAAGTGATTCTCAAAATCAGGAATAACAGGCGACCAGTATTTTGAATTGTAACTAAAACCCCCGTACCCGTACATTCTGTTACCATCGAAAAATTCTTCACCGAACCTTCTAGCAACAGCCCTAATCTCGTCTGTCTTCTCTGCTACCCGCGCATCTAAATTCCTTACGGTTTTTGGATAGTTCCTAAGCAAATCCACTTCGATTCCCATGCTTAAGCCAAACCCTTGGAGATCATTGATTTCACCGTGTGCCATTCATCTTTGTCCGATAATTCACCAGCGGTAAAGGCGTCTACCAGCTCTTGAACAGCGTGCGAAACGCTCTTCGTCGGGCTGAATCCTGTTGCCAGCAGTTTCTTAGAGCTTTGCCTATACGACCTTGGGTCGTTTGACTCAGAAACTACTATCTCTGCTCCTGTTCTATCTGCAATAGTGCGGGCCATGTCCATGATCGCGATGTTTTCAAAGCCAGCGTTGTAGACGCCCTCTGGAACTTGGCCCGTCAGGATATGACGATAAACGGCAGATAAATCATCGACGTGGATATTGGGACGAACTTGATCCCCGCCGAATACAGTAATCTTTGAGTTTTTCAGAGCCTGAAAGGTGAGCAGGTTTACAGAAAGGTCGAGTCTCATTCGTGGTGAAATTCCACAAACAGTCGCTGGTCTGACAATCCATACCTTTATCTGGTCTTTGTAGCTCAGCAGCACTCGTTCTGCAGCCATCTTGGTCTTGTTGTAGACGGAAATAGGAACCAATTCCAAATCTTCTGTCACCTCTGGTTCGTCTTTCACCCCATAGACACTGCCTGAGCTGGCAAAAACGAAGTTCTTGACACCCGATTTGATAGCTGCTTCAACTACACGCATTGTGGCAAGAACATTTACCTCCCACGAAAGTGTTGGAGCTAGATCCACACTAGGGTCGTTGGCGACATTTGCCAGATGGTATACAGTTTCGATCTTTTCCAGAGGGAGCTCATCTGTGCGAATGTCTCCAATGTGTATCTCTAGGTTTGGGTGGGAGCCAAGGTGGCTCCCGAACCAGGCAGCGTCGAATACTCGGACATTGTGCCCTTCCCCGAGAAGGTCCTCGACTAGAACTGATCCGGTATAGCCAAGGCCACCGATTACGAGAATGTTCATGTGATCGGCGAATTCCTAACTCTTGTGCAAGTAGTCCCAACTCAATTTTGAGAAAGTCTCTAGGTTGCTTTGTACCCAGTCAAAGGTTTGTTCTAACCCATCTTCCAGTGATATAAGAGTATTCCAATTAGTAGCATCACGTAGCTTGGTTGAGTCGAGAAAATAACCGGCGTCTTTGCCTAAGCGGTCCGCGGCGTGAGAGGCATCTGCCTTAAAGTCAACTCCTGCTAGTTCGTAGGCCTTTTCTACTACTTCTCTGATGGTCACTAACTCTCTTGTTGAAATGTGGTAATCCTCGCCCGGGACTCCATCCTTGGCCAGGATCAGTGTGGCTCTGGAGACATCAGCAATGTGGATGAAGGACCTCCTGGAAAGCCCTCCACCATGCAACTCAAAGGGCTTATTTAACAAAGCGCTTAAGAAGGCTCTAGGAATTACACGATAGAGCTGCTGACCAGGCCCGAAAACATTCGCGGCTCTGGTAAAAACAACCGGTAGGCCAGTATGTTTTTGCATAATCCTGAGGTGCATGTCCCCTGCCGCTCTAGAAACTGCATATGGAGTACTGGGGTTGAATTCAGTACCTTCAGCAATCCAGTCAGTAGTGGATCCGTAAACTTCTGGAGTAGTTACGTGAACATACTTCTCCAGTGACGGCAAATTACCCAGCAAGTTTGCAAGCGTGGCGTTTGCAACAACATTGGTCTCGTACCAATCCTCCGGCCTAGCCCAGCTCTCACCCACCATACTTTGAGCGGCGAAGTTCACTACATATTCTGGAGCGAAATCCTTCAAGGCCCTGGATACTTCGTCCATGTCAAATCGCAAGCTTGCTTGCAAAAACTTGAAGCTTTGTACTTCTGGATTTTCAGCGTATGGGCGAAACTCAATTCCCACCTCGGGGCTCCGGCTAATCCCCAATACCGCGTAGCCGGATGCCAGCGCATGGTCTACGAAATGAGATCCAGAGAAAGAATTTGAACCAAGAACAGCTATCTTCATCATGACCTCACTTTAGAAGTGCAATCATGTGCTTCTGAAGCGAAATCCTATCGATTGTCACTTGGTTTCCAAGCCCGGCCAAGGAAGCCGCTCCAGCCAAGTTTCCAAGCACCGCAGAGATTAGCCCGGAGTTTCCGGCCGACCAACTTAGAGCTGAAGCAACAAAGAGAGCGTCGCCAGCGCCAACTCGGTCTGCCACCTTTGTTGAGAACGCGGGAACACTTTGAGTCGATGGGTGTTTGTCGCGGCTATCCAAGTAAACAACGCCCCGGACCCCATTTGTTACCGCAGCAAATTTGGCGCTTGTTCTCTGAGCCAATTCCGTCACCAAAACCTCAAGGGGAACGTGTCGTTTCTTTAACTCCAAGCCAACTTCGGATCCGTTCAGACAGACTATGTCCAAGGAACCGTATCTGGAAATTGAATTGAATCCCCTGTTTCCAGCGTTCGATTGAGTGTTGACAGCCTTCAGAGCTTTGACTTTCGAAAGCATATCCAGGTGAATTTGTGAGATTAGACCGTGTCCGTAGTCCGCGACAAGAACCACATCTACCTGTTCAATTACTGACTCAAGAGCTTGGGCTAGCTGGGCGTCGTCTTTGTCCGAAGCCACCATCTCACCGATTTGGTAAGTCTCAAAGACTTTGCTCTTTGTTAGCTCATCCACATATCTAGTCTTTACAAGAGTCGGATCTGTCTCGGACACTAGAAGCTTAAGATTGATCTGAGAAGGCATCCCTTCCCGGATTAACTTCGAGTACTCTTCCTCAAGACCGATTCTTGTCAGCAAGGTGACTTCAGCTCCTAGGCCGAATGCGTGCTTCGCGACGGCGAACGCTCCGCCTAACTGACGCTCACGATCTCCAATTTTGAAAGCCAAGACTGGATCTTTGCTCGACTTTCCAAGCGCCTCAGACATTATGTATTCGTCGATAATTCCCTCACCGAGTACCAAGACCTTTAGTCCTTTGATTGAATCAAACAGATTTGATACGTCTGCCTCTGACACTTGAGTTCGGAAACTTGGCAGCCATCCGCCAAATTCTCCGGAATCATTCATGATCATTTCATTTCTTAGGGAAGAGGAGCTCATCGTTGGCCCTGATGTGAAAACTACGGTGCCACCATAGGACTCACATTTTGACTTTTCCAGCGAGATCATCCCAGTGAGGTCCTCGGCTTCATTTGCGTAATCTGGACCTTTGGCATAAACATTCGGCCTTACGGCATCTATGGCATTTAGCGCGTTTGGAAAATCCGATATGGCTACTAAATCCACTATTTCCAATTGAGCCAGCATCAAAGCACGATCATCAGCTGAAAAGTACGGTCTTCCAGGGCCTTTATTCACAAAGCGGTCACTAGTTACTGTGACAATTAAGTATTCTCCATTCCCTTTGGCTTCCACTAAGTGGTTTATGTGACCTGGGTGGAGTAGGTCAAAGACCCCGTGGCATAGAACGGTCTTAGAGCCCGAGGGGAATCTCTTTGAGATTTCACCGGCGACCGTACTTAGAGATACCACCTTGCTATTCGACATTGGACAGAATTTCCTTCAGGCAATGATTCACAGCCAAGTGCAGGTCTTCAGCCACTCCGTAGTCACCAACTTCAGTGGGAGTCACGACTGCAAGCTGGACATTATGTATCAGCTTGCCACCGTTGAATCCAAGAATTGCTGCAGTTTTTGCCCCAACTTCAATTGCGGCCTCTGCAGCCAAAAGGAGATTAGGGGAATTCCCTGATGCGGAGATGAGGATAATCAAGTCGCCTGCCTTTGCCAGGCTATGGATGTGCCTAGAGAATATTTCTTCAAAAGCCACATCATTACCTGTCGCAGTTATTGAAGCACTACTTTCGGCTAGAGATAGGGATCGTATCGACCCTAAAGGCTTTACGCCAAAAGAGAGATCCACCGCCATGTGGCTAGCGGTCGAGGCACTTCCTCCGTTGCCAGCTATCCAGATCGTTCCCTGGGAACGACTGGTCTCCAGGATCAGTTCAGCCAATTGGCCGATCTGGTCAAAAGGCAGATTCTGCAGAGCATCATTGAGTCTTGAAAAATACTCTTTGGCTCTTGAGCCGTAATTCTGAGGCACCTGCCCCCCTAACTATCTGGCCTTGGCTGCCAAAACTTTTGAAGTCGCTTTGTTGATGCTACCAAATTCGTCTAGCTCAGCTGGCAAGTGTGCCTGACCCCAAACCTTAAATGCCCCCTAAATGGCTACTTTGGGCGAGCAACCGGACGGGGTAACATAAACAAGACACACCAAGGGAAATAAGGTCAATTTGTCAAAGTCAAAAATTTCTGGCTCAATCATCACCATTACCGGTGGTACTGGGTCTTTCGGTTCAACAATGGTGGCGCATTTGTTATCTGAAGGCGCTGGTGAGGTCAGGGTCTTTAGTAGAGACGAAGCAAAGCAGGATGCTCTTCGGCACAAGGTTTCCGATAAACGTGTGAGGTTCTACATAGGCGATACTAGGGATGCCCAGAGTGTCAAGAATGTCCTTAAGGGAACAGATTTAGTTTTCCATGCGGCTGCCCTAAAGCAGGTTCCATCGGCCGAGTTCTTCCCCCTAGAAGCCGTAGCAACAAATATCCAAGGTAGTGCTAACGTGCTTCGTGAAGCCATAGAAGCAGAGGTCTCGTCTGTTGTTTGCCTCAGTACCGACAAGGCCGTGTATCCGATAAACGCTATGGGTATGAGCAAGGCGCTCATGGAAAAAACAGCCATGGCATTTGCCCGAGACAACCAAGATAGCAAAACAACCATTTCGGTTACTCGATACGGGAACGTCATGTATTCTCGGGGGTCAGTAATTCCTTTATTTATTAGCCAAATAAAGTCAGGAAAGCCAATAACAGTGACGGATCCCCAGATGACAAGGTTCTTGATGTCCCTGGCAGAGTCCGTGGACTTAGTCCGTCATGCATTTGAAAATGCCACAACAGGTGATCTGTTTGTCAGGAAAGCCCCGGCTTCCACCATCCAAGTTCTACTGGAGGCCATCGTTGAACTCATTGGGGGCCCAGGACCAGAGATTCGTGAAATTGGTGTGAGACACGGCGAGAAACTTTTTGAATCACTTCTGGGGGCCGAGGAGATGGCCAAGGCTGAAGATCACGGAGACTACTTCCGAGTTCCCTTGGACACGAGGACGCTTGACTATGAGGTGTTTTTTGAAGAGGGCGAAAACAAACCAGCCCCGTCTGACTCTTACACCTCACACAACACCACGAGACTTGATAAGGAAGCCGTGAAGGAACTGCTTCTGCAGCTTCCTGAAGTCCGTCAGGAGCTGGGTCTATGACCTCTATTGAAAAACAGACAGTGGTCACAATAGTAGGTACGCGTCCAGAAGTAATCAGACTGTCGCGCGTGATTCCACTTTTCGATCAGGTTTTCAATCACATCTTGGTTCACACGGGTCAGAACCAAGACCGGATGCTCAACGACGTGTTTTTTGATGAATTAGATTTGAGAAGGCCTGACGTGTTCTTAGATGTAGATGTCTCAAGTCTGGGCGCTGTCTTGGGGGACACCCTAAAGAAAATCGAGGGAGTTTTCATACAACACAAACCCCATGCAGTGCTAATTCTTGGGGATACGAACAGCTCAATATCAGCAGTGCTTGCTAAGCGAATGCATATTCCCGTTTATCACATGGAGGCTGGGAATCGATCCTTCGATGAGAACGTACCTGAGGAAACAAACCGCCGACTGCTCGATCACATTTCGGACTTCAATCTTCCATATACGGAGCACGCGAGGAGGAATCTTTTAGCAGAGGGGCTATCTCCCCGAAGAATAATGATGTCTGGATCTCCCATGGGCGAAGTACTTGATTACTACATGCCCCAGATTGAAGCCAGACCAGTCTTGACCAAATTGAGTCTAGAGTCAGGCAGATACTTCCTTGTCAGCGCGCATCGGCAAGAAAACGTAGATTCCAAGCCCCGCCTCACGAACTTACTTAGAACCATCGGGGAAATTCGAGCCGAGTGGGGATACCCAGTTTTGGTGTCAACTCATCCTCGAACTCGAAAACAACTAGAAAACATTCCCGGCTACGATCAAATTGATGGAGTCACATTTCACGAACCATTTGGATTTTTGGACTATGTCAAGCTTCAGATTAATGCGACTTGCGTTCTCTCGGACAGCGGAACGGTCAGCGAAGAAGCGATGATTCTAGGGTTCCCTGCTGTGACCATTCGTGACTCTATGGAAAGACCTGAAGCTTTGGACTTTGGGGGAGTCGTTATGACAGGCCTTGATGCTGCAAATGTTTTGGCTGGGGTTTCGTTAGCTATTGAAACTAAACATAAAGGCGACGGGAGCAAATCGCTTCCAAGTGGCTACGAGGTTACCGATTGCTCAACAAGAGTAGCTAAGTTCATGCTGTCCACGATTTCGAGACACCATGAATGGGCGGGCATCAGAGATCTTGGCTGACAGAAAGCCAAAAATCGTAGTGCTTGTCTGCATGGTCGACAGCGTCCATGTTGCTAAGTGGATTGCTCAGTTCAATCCTGAACACGTCTCTTTCATACTTTTCGCTTCGGGTCCAAACCGAAGTATCCACCCTCAAATAAAAAGCCAACTTATTAACTCCGCCGAACAATCAAGAAACATTCAAATCTACCCCTTCAGGGGCAGGCTTTCTGTTCCCCTCTGGGCCACAGATAAGTTGTTAGGTGATCGCCTAAGGGGGCTTTTGTTGCGCCGCCTGATCCGAAAAATTAGACCAGACTTTATCCACGCGCTAGAGTTCCAACATTCGGGATATGTTACCGCCAGGGCCCTGGAAGGCTCAAAGATATCAACTCCATTCATCGCCACTAATTACGGCAGTGATATTTTCTGGTTCCAGCGGTTCACCAAGCACCGGCAGAAGATAAGAGACGTTCTAGATAGGGCAGACTACTATTCCGCTGAGTGCGCGAGGGACCTCTCTTTAGCCACAGAACTTGGATACCAAAAAAAGTTTCTTCCACTTATTCCAAATGCAGGCGGGCTAAGCCCATTTGAATCAGGGATGGAAATCCAACCCACCTCCGAGCGAAGAATTATCTCTATAAAGGGCTATCAAGGGTGGGTAGGCCGGGCGAGAATTGTTTTGCAAGCTTTGGAACTAGCCTCTCCGGCACTTCGAGAATTTGATATTGTTATGTTTTCTTCAAATTCCTCGTCGGCAAGGTTTGCCCGCAGAGTTTCTCGAAGAACCGGACTGAACCTAAAGGTCTACGGTAAAGGTGCACTTACTAACCCCCAGGTCTTAGACATTCTAGCTAAGAGCAGGGTTTATGTCGGGGCATCCTTGAGTGATGGCATAAGCACAACATTTCTCGAAGCGCTCTCAGCTGGTTCATTTCCAATCCAAACAGATACAGCCTGCGCATCAGAATGGGTAGAAGATGGCGTCAGCGCCTTCCTGATTAAGGATTTAGATCCGAGTGGCATCGCGTCACTGATTGTTAAAGCCTGCGCGGACGATGAACTTGTAGATCAAGCGCAGCGAATTAACCTTGAGAAGGTAAAGTCTGAGGCCAACATAGATAAAATTCGAGAATTGGCCCAGAAATTCTATTCCCTAACTTGAAGAACTTTTACTTCGAGTTGCAAAAACGAATCCGACGAGTCGGAGGGGGCTATCTGGGCAGCTCAGATATCATTTGGGATATTGAGGGTGGTGTAGCGTAGCCAGCCTCTTTCCAAAGCAACAGATTTATATCCTGAAATTCAGTATCAAGAGTTCTATTCACTGGACTGCCACTTTCTACAGACTCAATTTCTAGATCTTCACGTCCAAAGTGTTGAGCGATAGCCGACACAAGTTCATACTTTGAAAGTTCATCTGCTGGAACAAGGTGCTGAACCCCAGCCTTGAAGAAGTTCGACGAAATGATTACTTTAGTTACACTGGCAAAATGAGTGGCAGTCACCCCGTTCCAGAAGTGATTGTTGTAACCAGGAATCTTGGCACCTTTAGGTTGCTTGCGAACCCACTCCAATAAAGAAGTGCTCCTTCCAACTTCCGGTCCAATAATGGAAGCCCTTAAATGCATCATTGAAGCAGATGGGACTTCCCCGAGGCTTTTGGTCTTACCGTAAACGTCGGTAGCGTCATGTGGGTCACTTTCGAGATACATCCCTCGGCGTCCAGAGAAAACACAATCAGTTGCTATCTGAATCACCCGCGCACCGTTTCTTGAAGCCCATGATTCAAGGCTTTGCGGAAAAAGCGTGTTCACCTGTATGGCGTTAGCTCGCTTCGATGCATCAGAATCTAAAATGTATGGTTTTATTACTCCAATACAGTTCACTACAAAGTCAATTTTAGGAACACCGTCAAGAGCCCTTAGGTCGTGGTCCTTCGCTGCATCGAATTTCAGCCAGCTCTGCTGAGATTCTAGAAATGCGGGTTGCTCGGCTCGCGAAGAGACAAAGACTTTCCCAGACCAGTCTGAAAAAGATTTAGTGACCGCACTCCCAAGCATGCCTGTCCCGCCAAGAATCAAAATGTTTGACATATCCAAGAGCCTAATTTCGATTACTGGTGCTTGTTGCATATTCAAGCGTTTCCTCAAGGGAGCGCAATGCCGAAGGTGGTGAAAAAAGTGCTGATAGGCGAGAACTAACCTTGGCTTTATCCAACGGAATAGGGTCTTCCGTAAGCAACTGAAGCGCCAAATCAACTACTTCTTCAGGCGAGTCCGCCCAAGTAAGGCCCACTAAACCATCCAACGTGGACACCAAACCGTCTAATCGAGTAGACACCACCGGCAGATCAGAAGCCAGATACTGCAAGACTTTATGTGGGAATGCAACAGAAGACACCTGAATTATTTGAAGTGTGTTAATGGCAACCGAGGCAAGTCTTAGGTATTTGGGAAGAACGTCATATTTTACGAAACCAGTGAAAATCACTTTGTTGGACACCCCAAGCTCATCCACCAATTTTCGAAGCTCAGATGCCTGCTCCCCGCCACCAATTAGCAGCAATTTGATGCCGACTGAATCATGCGTTAACTCTGCAAACCGATTGATTGCTTGGGGGAGTCCCGAAAAATAAAAGAAAGACCCCATGTAAGCGATGACTTTGTCTTCTCGATTGATGCCAAGTTTTCTAGAAAGATCCGCGTCTGCTTGGATCTTGGAAAAGTGCATCAGATCTAAAGGTGGGTAGTTAACAATTGGCTCAAGTCGACGTCCTGACATGGCCTTGCAATACCTTGCCATGGAAGGATTGTTAGCCGACAGAACGGGCGCAAACCTATACAAGAGTTTTTCCGCTATGAGAATTGGGATTCTGTAAATCGACTTTCTAATCTCATGAGAAGCATCAAGGGCGCGGTGGACAAAAGGGACTTTGAAAATTCTCGAGATAACTAAAGCTTGCAAACCATAGGTCGGAACAGCATAATTTAGGACCACGTCAAACTTGTTATTTCTAAATAGGGAAATTAGAGCGGGAATGCAACTTAGAGTTGCCCACAACCTGTCAAAGCCAGGTACTCCAAATTGATGCGGACCGTAAATGTTAATCTCAGATTCACTCACAACCCTTCCCTTTATTCTCTTGCTGGTGAAGAGGTTCTTCTTTGCTCTTCTTGCACCTTCTTGAAACTGAAAAAAGCTAACCTCGTGGCCCCTCTGTGCCAGCAGTTCGGGAAACTCATGGATTTCGTAAATCACCTTTTCGAGGTAATCAACTTCATGGATTATCAAAATCTTCAACTAGATCGCACCTTTTTTCTGCATACCTTCGACCACAAACTTAGCGAAAGTAATCGCGCTGGTCCAAGCCGGGGAAACAGCGTTTAAAACATGAGTAGATTTCTCATCTCCTTCAACAACAAAATCCATCTCAAGACGTCGCTCTCGACGATCAAACAGCTGTGCCCTAATTCCAGGGCGACCCGCATGCGTAAAATCCCCCGGAAGTATAGATGGCGCTAAGTTTTTGGCTATATACACGAGCCTGGTTTTGGATAGCTTTGGGAGTTCACTCCTGATTAGGGACCAAAAGTTGTGATGGCGGGAGAACGCCAACTTAGGCAAAGTGATCAGAGTCTCGAAACTTTCGAGTCCACTAAGGTTTGAAAACGCCGAGTATTGCTCACGTGACAAAACAGGTATTGCGGTTGGACCTACTTTGACCGAACCATCGACTGTGCACGTTAGGTGAACTCCAAGAAATGGATTCCGAGGATCAGGTGTTGGGTATATATGCCGGTGCAGCTGGCCCTTTAGCTTAGGCGCGTACCAATAAACGCCCAAAAACGGAATCATTGCGTATGAAAACCCAAAGCCAAATTTCTTTGCGATCTTGTCTGCGTACAGCCCAGAAGCATTGATAACGTGCCCGGAGTAAAAATCTCCCCTAGTCGTGGATACGTGGTCGCGAGAAACCTTAAGTAGCTTGGTTTCGAATGAGACTGACCCCCCTAATTCCAAGAACTCTCTTTCGAACTCGTGCATAAACGCTCCAGGATCCGCAACAGCCGTTGTCGGAGACCAGAGTGCAACCCCAAAAGTTTTCGCCATTGGCTCCAATTGAAACAATTCTGATTCGGACACGACCTCGACTTCAACCCGGTTAGCCTTGCCTCTTGCTTCGAGTGCCCTGATGCGTGGAACGTCCTCCTCGATCTGGGCAACGATCACCTTTCCAGTGTCGCGCAGTGCCAACCCGCGTCTTTTTGCGAAGGCCCTCAATTCTTGATTACCTTCCCTTGTTAGCTTTGCCTTTAGGGAATCCGCACTGTAATAGACCCCGGAGTGCACTACTCCGCTATTTCTTCCAGACGCGTGCTGCCCCGATCCAGCTTCTTTTTCAAGTAGTAAAACTCTTGACCCAGGACTGACCCGAAGGATTTCTGACCCAATACAAAATCCAATAACCCCACCTCCCACGATGAGGTAGTCCCATGTGCTCTTCACTGTGCAAATCTATCAGCGGGTCCAACAATTCTTTTCTTGGTCAGTCGCTGGAATCTATAAAAAGTGATTTCAATAAACAAACTTGAGTAGTTCCAACAACGGCCTTTTGGACTATCCGGTCCTCAGTTAGAGACACCAACATGTAGGACGCGAACCAGTTTCTGCTCCACATCAGGGAGCCCAACTTTATTCGCGATCCTATACAGCGACAGGCCCGGCACCTGTCCGGTGCCAGAAATTCTAAGGGTGGTTGCCCACGTGCCCCGCCCAAAACTTCCCTCGATAAGAGATCCTCCGATTGCAAAGGCAACCTCCTGCTCTCCATCCGCAACTTCAAAAACAACGTCAACTACTGAGCCTCCGCTGATTTCACCAGCCATGCTTATATTCGTTTCTAAACCACACGACCAACCGATGTTCTCAGGCAGCACGCATTTTGAACTAAATTCAAATTCTTTTCCTTTTCGCGGGCTGATTTTTGCGTCTTCGGAGAGACTGTGCATGGAAAAGCCCAGACCAGTAACAGTCGATTCGCTAAGACCTTGGAGTTGCACCTCGCCCAGGGTCACTAGCCACATGTCTTCTGGTTTGATAAAACTCAGATCAGTTGAAGGTGCGGATACAACTTGCGCGCGCGCTGAACCCGACAACAGACCAAATAATGCTCGGTCCATTTCAACCACTGCGGAACCCACAATCACAGTTCTATCGACTTGCTCTTGAGGCAGAGCGTTTCTGAGGATCCTTGCCATGTCGTCAGAAACGATTTCTTTCCCGAAATTTTGATGTAAGTAGTTTGTTATGTGAGTTCCAGCTCCTAAGTAACCAGTTGAAAGCAAAACGAATGCGACGAGTAAAGCACGTTTGGAGTGAAATAGGTAAATTAACCCGGAAATTAAAGTGGCGATGATAAGGAAGCCACTGATCGCAGGATTGTCAATGTGAAACTTAAAGTCCGGTGCGTCAACCCAGTTAGTGCTGTAAGGCATTGCCATTGTGAAAAATGCGATACCGCTGAAGACAGCGAAGACTGAAATGGTGACAATGTGCTTCACGGTGATTTTCAACTCTGACTTACTTGCCCAAGCTTCCGCAAGAACTACCACCGCTAACGGAATGAGATAGCTGTAATAGCGAGTGTGCATCCATGTGTAAAGACCAACCCAAGCCTCAAACACGGCGGTAACTGCCATCAAGTTTGCAAGGGCGAGTCCGATTAGTGCACCTGCTCGATTCCTAGCAAAGTAGCCAGCGTCTCCAGATTTCAAAACAGATAGGACTGCGATTATCCCTATGGGCAGTGCTAAACCAACTGACATAACGATCATTAAGGTTTGCCCAAACAATGTGCCAGGCACTTGGGCAAGGGTAGCTGCACCCAACGTCTGAGCTAGGGCTTCCGGTGAAGATACGGCGGCTCCGTAGGTTCCGAAGACGTTAGTTGGTTGATTTCGTTGGGATAGCCAGCTGATTGAAATGTTGGTTAAGAAAATTGCTGACAAAAGCAACCCCAGCCTCTTTGTGAGGCTAAAGAGGAATGCTCCGGTGTTCGACCTCGTTGCGAGAACTACAAATAGCAAAATCGCGGGTAAGACGAAGAACGCATGGGGCTTCGAAACGCTGGCAAGTGCAAAAACCAAGCCCATTCCAACCCAGGGTCGCCAGTCGTCTGATTGGGCGTACCTAATCAATAGGTAGAAGAAGGCAACCATTAGAAAATTGAAAATGGCCTCCGGCATAAAGTAAGCAGCATAAGTTCCATAGGTCCCAAAAATGGTAGCCAGTCCAGCCAGGGCAGGCAGCCAACGGTTACCTTGCGTGACCAGTTTCACCAAGAAGTAGATAAAGAGAGCTCCGCCCACCACGAAGGCAGCGTTTAGACCTCTCGCGCAGTCATAAAAGTTTTCACCACACAGTTTTGTGGAGCTAAAAACAAACTGAAACAGTTCGTTTGGTAGTCGAAAACCAGAGACGTCCTTGTAGTGGGAATCAAGAACGTAGATGTATTCATCTTTGAGCACGGAGACCTTTACACCAGTAAAACGCGTGGCTAAAACAAAGAATGAGATAACACTTGATGCTGCGAGCAGAAGCCATTCAACCAGCCCAGTTCTAGTGGTTGTAGCCAGGCTGTTCGATTGGTTGCGGGGAGTTTCTACCCGTGTAATGGTCGTGGTTGTTGTGACTTGTCTGATTTCTGAGGCAACGGCAGTTGAACCGACTGCCTGAGCGGACTTGTTGCGCTTTTTCTTCCCCATGAACCAAACCCTTCGTTGTACCCATATTCCCAGATTCCCAATGGTCGCTGGCCCTAAGGGCCTCACCAGTTCTTTGGGTTGGCTCTGGGATACTAAAGCCATGCCCCAGAAACAGCTGATCCTGCACGTAGGTTTCCATAAATCAGGAACTTCCGCCCTGCAGGAAAGCTTTGCCGCCCAAAGGGATCAACTCAAAGCTGAAGGGGTTTCTTATCCAAGCATCGGGCGCAAGGCGCATCACCGTATTGCCTGGGCGCTAACTCAAAAAGCCTGGGGTTGGAAAAAACGGGGTGGAGAAGTCACTTCTTTTAAGCAATTCACCCGCATGGCTCGCTCAATCAACCAATCAAGGTCTTCAAAGATTGTCTTGAGTAGCGAGTTCTTCTCGGAACTGACCCCAGAGAAAATCCAACTCATTGCTTCGGCAATCAAGAATCGCCAAGTCAAGGTGCTTTTCACACTTAGGCCCTTGGCCAAGCTTCTTGGGTCGTCTTACCAGCAGTATTTGAAGTACGGAACCAAGGCCGACTACGTCGAGTGGCTGCACTCAGTTCTGGATGAGCCAGAAGTATCTAAAATCAACCCAACTTTCTGGCAAAGGCATATGCACGGAGATGTTGTAGCACGTTGGGTCGAGGTTTTTGGAAAAGACAACGTCACAGTTTTGATTGCTGACGAACAAAGACCAGAGTTTTTGTTTGAAAGCTTGAACAAATACCTAGGACTTGAACCCGGCTTCTTGAAGCCCCAAGTCACCGGCAGCAACCGATCGCTTTCTCTCGAAGAAGTGTCTCTGTTGCTGGAGATAAAC
>Ga0247832_1001510_pt1 | contig 40302 bp, 46 predicted proteins | sample LaCruzMarch2015__10_FD_192407 | JGI IMG/M metagenome (GOLD analysis project Ga0247832, IMG submission 192407) | Freshwater microbial communities from meromictic Lake La Cruz, Castile-La Mancha, Spain - LaCruzMarch2015_4m | ecosystem: Environmental > Aquatic > Freshwater > Lake | place: Spain... | reverse complement strand
CAAAGCCCGCGATAAGAAACGCCTCAAAACCGTTGAGCGCTACGCTGCCAAGCGTAAAGCCCTCAAAGAAGCCGGTGATGTTTTGGGTTTGCAGAAGCTGCCCCGGAACGCATCTCCAGTGCGCATTCACAACCGTTGCAGTATTTCCGGTCGTCCCCGGGGCTTTATGCGTCAGTTTGGCATCTCCAGGGTCTTGTTCCGCAAGATGGCTTCGAACGGCCTCATTCCGGGTATCACCAAAGCCTCCTGGTAATCCTCCTTTTTTTGAATCTACGACCCTTTTTTTATGACTGATCCAATTGCCGATTACCTAACTCGCCTGCGCAATGCGCTGAAGGCCCGTCATCGTATTGTTGAAATCCCGGCGTCCAACACCAAAAAAGCCATCACACAGGTTCTTTTTGAGAAAGGCTATATTGCCAATTACAAGTTTGAGGACGAAGGACCCCAGGGTCATATCAAAATCGCTCTCAAATACATTCCCGGCACCGGCGATCCCGTTATCCAAAAGCTCACCCGCGTTAGCCGACCAGGCCTTCGCTCCTACAAAGGGGTTGAGGACTTGCCAAGGGTCATTAACGGCCTTGGTATCGCCATCCTTTCCACCAACAAGGGTGTCATGACTGACAAAGAAGCCAGAAGGCTGAATGTCGGGGGTGAAGTTCTCTGTTACGTTTCCTAATCCGGTCATCCTAAGAACCAACCATCGCATCATGTCACGAATAGGCAAGCTTCCGCTCAGTATTCCCTCCGGGGTTCAAGTCCTTATGGACAAAAATAACGTTACGGTCAAGGGCCCCAGGGGTGAATTGTCCCGTTTGGTCGATCCGGATATCCGTCTGGAAATGATCGACGGTGTTATCACGGTCAGTCGTCCAACCGATAGCAAGCGTCATCGCGCGCTTCACGGCCTTTACAGGGCCCTCCTGGCCAATATGGTCCACGGTGTTTCCGAAGGTTATACGTTGCAACAAGAATTGGTGGGTGTCGGTTACCGTGCCAACGCCAACGGACAATTTCTAGAATTGTCCCTGGGTTATTCGCACGACATTGTTATGCAAATCCCCCAAGAAGTCAAATTAGTAACCGAAACCCAAAAGGGTAAGAATCCTATTATCACCCTCAACAGCCATGACAAAGAGCTGTTGGGTCAGGTTGCTGCCAAAATCCGTTCACTGCGGGCACCAGAGCCGTACAAAGGCAAGGGTATCCGCTTTGTGAATGAAATCATCCGTAAAAAAGCCGGTAAATCGGCCTCTAAGAAATAATCGCTAACCCAAACTCCCAAAAACGTCCCATGGCCTACGACCGTACCGAACGTCGCTCCCGCATTCACAGGGGGATTCGCAAGAAAATCACCGGTTCCGGTGAGCGTCCCCGTTTATCGGTGTTTCGTTCCAATACCGAAATCTACGCCCAGATTATTGATGACGACCAAGGTCGTACCCTGTGTGCTGCCTCCACTCGTGAGAAATCCTTCAAGGGAATGAATGTCAAGCGGGTTGAACAATCTACAGCGGTTGGCAAACTCTTGGCTGAAAAGGCTTTGGCAGCCGGCGTGACCAAGGTCGTCTTTGACCGGGGGGGTTATTTGTATCACGGTCGGGTGAAGGCCTTGGCCGAAGGTGCTCGTGAAGGCGGTCTTCAATTTTAAACTGAAATATTGTTATGTCAACTACAGATATTCGCAGGGTCAAGGCCAGCGAGATAGAGCTCAAGGATCGTTTGGTGAGTGTTCAGCGCGTTGCCAAGGTGACCAAAGGTGGACGGACCTTTTCGTTTTCGGCCATTGTGGTCGTTGGGGATGAACAAGGGATCGTCGGCTACGGTTTGGGCAAAGCCAAAGAAGTATCGGAAGCGATTGCCAAAGGCATTGATGATGCCAAGAAATCTTTGATCAAGGTTCCGGTCTTCAAAGGGACCATTCCTCACGAAGCCGAAGGAAAGTTCGGAGGGGGTTTGGTTTTCATCAAACCAGCATCGCACGGTACCGGTGTCATTGCCGGTGGTGCGATGCGTGCCGTTTTGGAGAGCGCCGGGATTACCGACGTCTTGGCCAAATCCAAAGGTTCGTCCAACCCGCACAACGTGGTCAAGGCAACGATGGCTGCCCTCGGCGCTTTGAGGGATCCCCACACCGTTTCCCAACATCGTTCGGTTTCGGTTTCCAAAGTATTCAACGGTTAATAGTTATGGCAACTTATCAAATTACCCAAGTCAAAAGCGCCATTGGCCGTACGGAGCGCCAGAAGCGCACCTTGGTGGCCCTGGGCCTCAAAAAGAACCAAAGCAGCGTCCGCCAAGAGGGAACCCCTCAGGTTCTGGGCATGCTCGAAAAAGTTAAACATCTGGTAAAAATCGAGGAGATCTAATCATGGACTTAAGCAAAATATCCCCTGCCGAGGGCAGTGTACACCGGACCAAGCGCATTGGCCGCGGTGAAGGTTCTGGCCGTGGTGGTACTTCCACCAAGGGGCACAAAGGAGCGCAAGCCCGTACAGGCTATTCCTCCAAACCAGGATTTGAAGGCGGTCAGATGCCTCTCAAATTGCGTGTTCCAAAATTCGGCTTCAAGAGCCGTAACCGCGTTGAATACATCGCTGTGAACCTAGATCAGTTGCAGAATCTGCACGAAGCCCACGGTGCGTCGGAAATGACCCCGGCGTTTTTTGCACAGCACGGATTTGGAGCTACCAGGGGAAGCCGCATCAAAATTTTGGGTCGCGGTGAATTAACCGGCGCCATCAAGGTGCAGGCTCATGCCTTCAGTGCGACCGCCAAAGCCCGTATCGAGGCGGTCGGTGGTTCAGTCACTGCCGTCCAAACCACTTCCAACTAAGCCCACACCCATGAACAAGTTCATCGAAACCCTACGGAACATCTTCCGGATTGAGGAGTTGAAGGATCGGATTGTTCTGACCTTTGCCCTCCTCCTGGTTTACCGTTTGGGTTCTTATGTGGTCCTACCGGGCATTGATCCGGTGGTCCTCGAGCGCTTGAACCCGACGGGTGGTTCGGCTGGCTTGACCGGTTTAATTGACCTCTTTGCGGGGGGTGCCTTTTCGCGTGCCTCCATTTTCGCTTTGGGGATCATGCCTTATATCTCGGCCTCTATCGTCGTCCAATTAATGGGCATGGTGATTCCTTCTTTCCAAAAAATGATGAAGGAAGGGGAAAGCGGTCGCAACAAAATCAACCAAATCACTCGTTACCTAACCATCGCCGTAACGGCAGCCCAAGCCATGGGCTTTTTGATTAACCTCAAAGCCCAGTCTTTGGAGGCCATCATCCTACGCTCTGGCGATACCCTTGATGTTTCTTTCGTTTTGTCTACGGTGGCTGTTTTGACGGCGGGTACCATGTTCGTGATGTGGCTCGGCGAAAAAATCACCGACAAGGGTCTAGGGAATGGTACGTCTCTCATTATCATGGTGGGGATTATCGCTCAATTGCCCGATGCTCTGATTGCTGAGTTTCAGTTTCGTTCCGGAGCTGGCGGTGGGGGCTTGATTCCTTTCTTGGTAGAAATCGCCATGCTTGCGGTGGTGGTGGGCCTGACCATCCTTTTGGTTCAGGGTACCCGCAAAATCCCTCTTCAGGTGGCCAAGCGCGTTGTGGGCAACCGGGTTTACGGCGGTCAGCGCCAACATATTCCTATCAAAGTGAACGCAGCCGGTGTTATGCCGATCATTTTTGCCCAAGCCATCATGTTTTTGCCTGCGACGGTCGCGCAGTTCTTTCCAGAATCCGATCTGAGTGCTGGCGTCATGGCGGCCTTTGTGGACTATACGGGTGTCACCTACAATCTTGTTCTGGCCCTTCTCATTGTGGTCTTTACCTATTTCTACACTTCGCTGTCGGTGAATGCCAACCAAATGTCCGAGGACTTGAAGAGGAACGGCGCGTTCATTCCCGGTGTGAAGCCTGGTCGGAGCACCGCTGATTATATTGACGATGTCTTGGCTCGTATCACCCTCCCTGGTTCGTTGTTTCTTGCCGGTGTTGCCATTTTGCCTGCCATAGCAATTATCCTGGGTGTCAATTCTCAGTTCGCCCAGTTCTATGGTGGAACCTCTTTGTTGATTTTGGTTGGGGTTATCTTGGATAGCCTGTCCCAAATCGAAACCCATCTGCTAAATCGTCACTACGACGGACTCATGAAATCGGGTCGTATCAAAGGGCGTTCTAACAATATCATGGAGGGCCCCCGAGCCTAAAATTTATGGCCAAGCAGACCTCCATCAAGCAAGACGGCACCATTCTGGAAGCCTTGTCCAATGCCATGTTCCGTGTGGAATTGGAGAACGGTCACGTGATTGTGTCCCATATCTCTGGCAAGATGAGAATGAATTATATCAAGATTTTGCCTGGCGACAAAGTGCAGGTGGAAATGTCCCCGTATGATCTTACCAAAGGCCGTATCTGTTACCGCTATTAACCTATTAACACCCCAAACGAGCGCATATGAAAGTCAAAGCCTCCGTCAAAAAAAGGAGCATAGAGTGCAAAGTGGTTCGCCGCAAAGGCAAGCTCTATGTCATTAACAAGAAGAACCCAAAGTTTAAACAAAGACAAGGATAATTATGGCAAGGATAGCTGGCATAGATCTGCCCCGTAACAAAAGAGGTGAAATCGGGCTCACCTACATCTTTGGGATAGGACGCTCCTCCTCCCGCAAAATCCTGGCCAACGCCGGGGTTGATATGAACACCAAAGTGGGTGAATGGGACGACGAACAGCTGAATGCTATTCGTAAGCTCATCACCGACGAGTTCAGAGTGGAGGGCGAGCTTCGTTCCGAGGTTCAACTTAACATTAAGCGCTTGATGGACATCGGTTGTTACCGTGGTCAGCGGCATCGTAAGGGTCTTCCCCTGCGCGGTCAGCGGACCAAGAACAATTCGCGTACCCGCAAAGGCAAGCGCAAGACCGTGGCAAACAAGAAAAAGGTCACCAAGTAATATCCAAACAACTCAGAATCATTCATGGCAAAATCAACCAAAGTCGTCAAAAAGCGTGTGGTCCGTGTGGATTCCACCGGTCACGTGCATGTTCACTCCACGTTCAATAATATTATTGTCTCGATAACCAATACCGAGGGTCAGGTCATTTCCTGGGCATCTGCCGGCAAAGCAGGGTTCAAGGGCTCCAAGAAAAACACACCCTATGCAGCCCAGGTGGCTGCCTCGGATTGTGCCAAGGTGGCCTACGATTTGGGGATGCGTCGTGCCGAAGTTTTTGTGAAGGGTCCGGGTTCCGGTCGGGAATCAGCGATTCGTGCTGTTTCCACCGTTGGCATCGAAGTCACCGCCATCAACGACGTAACGCCCATGCCTCACAACGGTTGCCGTCCCGCCAAGCGCCGTCGCGTTTAATTCCCTTACCCGTTTTATCCCTTTTCTAACCATACGACATACCCATGGCCAGATACACAGGTCCCAAATCCAAAGTTGCCCGCCGATTTAAGGAGCCCATCTTTGGGCCGGACAAGGTATTGCAAAAGAAGCAATACGGTCCCGGTCAGCACGGCCCATCCAAACGTTCTCCCAAAAAATCTGAATACTCGGTTCAGTTGGGCGAAAAACAAAAAATGAAGTACACCTACGGGGTTTTGGAACGTCAGTTCGCCTTGACCTTCGCCAGAGCCAACCGCAAAAAAGGCAGTACCGGTGAAAACCTCATCAAGTTCCTCGAAGCCCGTTTAGATAACACTGTTTTTCGTTTGGGAATTGCCCCAACCCGCGAAGCAGGTCGGCAGTTGGTTTCTCACCGGCACATTTTGGTGAATGGCAAAGTGGTGAACATCCCTTCGTACCAGTTGAATCCCGGCGATATCGTCGGCGTTCGTGAAAAATCCAAAAACCTTGAGACAATCGTTGATGCGGTTGGATCCAAGATGGTTTCCAAGTTTAATTGGTTGGAATGGAATCGCGAAAAACTTGAGGGTCGTTTTGTTGATTTCCCGGAGCGCGATCAGATTCCTGAGAATTTCAAGGAGCAACTAATTGTCGAATTGTACTCCAAGTAATCTCAGCCGTTCTCCCCTCTTTCTTTTTTTAAAAAATCCCTATGTCCGTAATCGTTTTTCAAAAACCTGAAAAGGTTATCATGCACAAGGCCAGCGAGTTTCAGGGGTCTTTTGAGTTCAAACCGTTGGAGCCCGGGTACGGGCTTACCATTGGAAATGCCTTGCGTCGTATCCTCTTGTCTTCCTTGCAGGGTTATGCCATTTCATCCATTCGTGTTCCCGGTGTGGATCATGAATTCTCCACGATCAAAGGAGTGGTTGAAGATGTGATCGAATTGATTTTGAATCTCAAGCAGGTCCGTTTTAAGCCCAAAGGCGAAGGAATCGACGGCGAAAAACTCATTGTTATCCTCAAGGGCAAGGGAGCTTTTACCGCTGGTGATATCGAACAATTTTCAAGCAACTTCAAAGTCCTCAATCCGGATTTGGTGCTGTGTACCATGGATGGGAAAATGACTTTGGAGCTGGAATTAACCATCCGTAAGGGTCGTGGCTACGTAGCAGCCGAAGACAACAAAATCGAAGATGCCCCCTTGGGAATCATTCCGGTGGACTCTGTTTTCACCCCCATCAAAAATGTCAGTTACCAAATCGAGAACACCCGTGTCGAACAAAAGACCGACTACGAAAAATTGCTTCTGGATGTCGTGACGGATGGTTCAATCCATCCCGAGGATGCCCTGAAGGAGGCCGCTCGTATTTTGATTCAACATTTTGCGTTGTTTTCGGATGAGACGATGGCCCTCGAACTGGCCTCTTCGGATCCAGCGATGGAAATTGACGAGGATTTTCTGGCCAAGCGCAAATTGCTGAAGTCCAATTTGGGCGACATGAACCTTTCAGTCCGAGCTTTCAATTGCCTTAAGGCCGCTGAAATTCGTTCCTTGGCCGATTTGGTCAAGTTTGACATTGCCGATCTGTTGAAATTCCGCAATTTTGGCAAAAAATCCCTCACCGAATTGGAGGATTTGGTTCGCGAAAAGGGCCTCACTTTTGGCATGGACATTCACAAATACAAACTCGACGAAGACTAAGCCCCGGATTCTTAACGAAACTCCGCTAAAGACAACGATATGCGCCACGGAAATACCATTAACCACCTCAGTCGGACCTACGGTCATCGCAAGGCGATGCTTCGTAACATGGCCGTCTCCCTAATCATGAACAAACGCATCAACACGACCTTGGCGAAGGCCAAGGAGTTGCGGAAGTTTGTTGAACCTGTTTTGACCCGTTCCAAATCGGATACCATGCACAATCGTCGGATGATTTTTGCCGATTTGCAGGACAAAGAAGCCGTCAAGGAATTGTTTGCGACAGTCTCTGAAAAAATTGCAACACGCCCAGGTGGCTATACCCGCATTATCAAAACGGGTTTTCGTTTAGGTGATGCTGCCGAAATGTGCATGATGGAACTGGTTGACTTCAACGAATTGTTGTTGGCCGATGCAGCGTCCCGCAAGGCCAAGACCACCCGCCGTAGCCGTTCCGCCAAGAAAGGGGTTTCAGCTCCTGTGGCTTCGGTTGCACCGGTTGCGGAAGTAGCGGCCCCTCTGATTGTGGAGGAAACCCCAGCAGCCATTGTGGAGGAAACCCCAGCAGCCGTTGTGGAGGAAACCCCAGCAGCCGTTGTGGAGGAAACCCCTGCAGCCATTGTGGAGGAAACCCCTGCAGCAGTTGTCGAAGAGACCCCTGCAGCAGTTGCCGATGAGGCTCCCGCCGCTGAAGACAGCGCACCTGAGGACGAAAGCCCCGAAAAGGAAGAGCCCAAATCCTAAGTTTAGAAACCCCGCCTCGGCGGGGTTTTCTTTTGAAAGGGGTTGTGGGCTTTGGGTTGTAGGAGCCTATTTTTGTCTTTGAAACATCATCCATTTTTATACTTTCATGACCTTAGCTATGTCAACACCCGGTTCTCTACACCTTCAGGATGGGAGAGTTTTTGAAGGTTGGATTGTAGGCTTTGATGCCGGAATCTGTGGAGGGGAGCTATGCTTTAACACCTCCATGACGGGTTACCAAGAGATGTTCACCGACCCATCCTACCGGGGTCAAATGCTGGTCCACAATTTTGTTCATTTAGGCAATTATGGAGCCTATGCTGCAGATCAGGAATCCGATCGAGTGCAGATTAGCGGCGTGGTGGTCCGCAATTTTACCGAGAAGCATTCCCGTCTCATGGCTGATTCATCCTTGCAGGATTATATGGTCCAAAACCGGCTGATGGGGATACGGGGCGTGGATACCCGGGCCTTGGTTCGTCATATTCGCCACAGCGGCGCCATGAATGCCGTCATTTTGTCGCACAAGGGCCTGGATGGAGACCCTCGTCTCCAGGCCCAAAGGGCCTTGGAGGACCTACCCAACATGGACGGTTTGGACCTAAGTGCCTTGGTAACCACCGCTGAATCGTATCGCATGGAATCCGCCATCCCGGGTACCCCCAAACGGGTGGTTGTGATGGATTACGGGGTCAAGCGCAACATGCTTCACCATCTCACCCAGAGGGGATGCGAGTTGCAGGTGCTGCCGGCCTCGGCTACCATCGAGGACGTCATGGCCTGCGCTCCCCAAGGGGTCTTGTTATCCAATGGCCCCGGTGACCCCGCCGCCATGGATCAACAGGTAGGTGTGGTGCGTGGTTTGCTGGAACGACGCGTTCCTCTCATGGGTATCTGCCTAGGTCATCAATTGCTTGCCAGGGCAGCAGGTCTCGATACCTTCAAGATGCACAACGGACATCGGGGTTCCAATCATCCGGTCCTTAACCTCCGAAACAACCGTTCCGAAATCACCTCTCAAAATCATGGGTTTGCGGTCCATTTGGAACAGGCCCAGGCAGCATCCCATTTGGAATTGACCCACATCAACTTGAACGACCAAACCGTTGAAGGACTTGCCTTACGCGATCGTCCTGCCTTTTCGGTTCAGTATCACCCCGAGTCCAATCCAGGGCCTCATGATTCTCATTACTTGTTTGATGATTTTGTGTCCATGATGGACTAGTCCATGCCTACATTGCCCTTTAAACCCTAAGCCCATGCCTGTTATTCAAGACATTTTTGCCAGACAAATTCTCGATTCCCGTGGGAATCCCACCGTGGAAGTGGACGTATTGACCTCTGATGGTTGCACCGGAAGGGCAGCGGTTCCTTCGGGGGCCTCGACCGGCATGCACGAAGCGGTCGAATTGAGGGACAACGATCCGTCCATGTACATGGGCAAGGGAGTCCTGGGGGCCGTCGCTCATGTCAACGATCGTATCGCGCCGGAATTGGAAGGCATGTCGGTTTACGAGCAGCAACAGATTGACCGGGTCATGATTGATTTGGACGGGACGGGCAACAAGTCGAATCTGGGTGCGAATGCTATTCTTGGAGTATCCCTGGCCTGCGCAAGGGCTGCGGCCGCTTCGCTGGGCATGCCTTTGTATCGTTATGTTGGTGGACTGCAGGCGAATGTCCTGCCCATGCCCATGATGAATATTTTGAATGGCGGTGCACATGCCGATAATGGAATTGATTTTCAGGAGTTTATGGTAATGCCATTGGGTGCGTCCACCTTTTCGGAGGCATTGCGCATGGGCACCGAGGTCTTTCATCACCTCAAAAAGGTCTTGCGCGATCAAGGTTTGTCAACCAATGTTGGCGATGAAGGAGGGTTTGCTCCCAACCTGCGCAGCAATACCGAGGCTTTGGAAATGGTGTTACGGGCGATTGAATCAGCGGGTTATCGACCGGGGGAACAGGTGGCCATTGCCATGGATGCGGCCTGCACAGAAATGTACGATGCGGCTAGTGGAAACTATCGTTTTCATAAATCAGGCGGTGAACCCATGGACTCGGGTCAATTGGTTGAATTCTGGACCGAATGGTGTGCCAAGTACCCCATTTGTTCCATTGAAGACGGTTTGGCCGAGGATGATTGGGAGGGTTGGGCTCGCTTAACATCGGCCTTGGGGAATCGTATTCAGTTGGTAGGTGATGATTTATTTGTTACGAACACCAAACGCCTACGTCGTGGTATTGAATCCAAGGTGGCCAATTCCATTTTGGTGAAGGTCAATCAAATCGGAACCCTGACCGAAACCATCGAAGCGGTTCAAACGGCCTCATCGTCTTCTTATTCCAGTGTTATGAGTCACCGTTCTGGCGAAACCGAGGACAGCACCATCGCCGATTTGGCGGTAGCTCTGCGTACCGGACAAATCAAAACGGGTTCAGCATCCCGCTCCGATCGGATGGCCAAATACAATCAGTTACTTCGGATCGAAGAGGAATTGGGTGATTCGGCCCTATTTGGAGGCCTGGGTTTTCGTTACCATCCGGTCTAAATTCAAGGCATGCCCGGTTCTTTCATGCGTCTTCTTCGGAACCGTTACGTTCTCGCGGGCCTTGCCTTTGTTTTGTGGCTCTTGTTTTTGGATGAATACAATTGGTTAGGTCAGGCCAAGGTTCGCCGGGAGTGGAGGCTTCTGCAGAAGCAGAAGTCCTTTTATGATTCCTCCATCCAAGTCATGACCCGAGAGAAAGCCGCTCTGGAGTCGGATACCCTTTTGTTGGAACGATTGGCTCGCGAAAAGTACCGAATGGTCAAGCCCGGGGAATCGGTGTTTTGGTTGTTGGACTCGGGGCAGGCTCTCTGAGTTATTCCAGGTTTTGTTTGAGTAGAAGGGCGGTGCTCATCGCTGCTAGGCAGCGTTCCACTCGGGGGGCCAGGTTTCTTGCGAGGCAAACTTCGCCACGGTTGATCAGCGATATTTGTCCAAGGACTCGACCGTCTTGTTCATAGCGCAATCCGGCATGAGTGGCCCCAAGCCAGCGATGGTTCCCCTCAAGGGTCCGCAGGCTGTGAATTTCGATGAGGGGTTGGCCGGGAATGTCCAAATGACCGCAAAGGGTCTGCCGGCGCGTTGTGGCTTCGGGCCTAAAAAGCACAAACTCGGCAAGGGGCTCTCCGGCACTGCGAATTTCTCCGGTCATTTGATGGCTGTACGACAAAGGCAGAGCGATTCTTCCCTGCCATAGCGGAACGTCGCTTTGTTTGAAACGGGCATAGGTTGTAACGGTGTCGTGTGCACCAACGCCAGCACTCTGGATGATGCGCATGCGTTGATTGGCTCCGCTAAAACGAATTCGGACCTGGGCTTGGTAGGAATTGACGGGGCCTCGGCGCACTTTGAGGGTTGCGTAGGGGCCGTAGGTAACCTTGATTTTGAATCGCAATTGTTGACGGCCTTGCACCGGATAACAATCCGATTGACCTTGGAGACCGGGGTCCAGGGCCAGTCGAATCGGAGTGCACGAAGACGACAGGAATACCAAGGTGGTGAACAGAAGATAGTAGAATGATTTCATGTTATGAATTCAATTAGATTCCTCCAAGAGCTCGTGCCAGGAGCCATTCAGTCCCTAACAACAGCGAAACAAGAACCCAAAACCAAATCGATCGTAACCAAGGGGTTGAGACCAAGCTTAGGCTGCTTTCGGATCGGATGATCGGATGTTTTTTTATTTTTTGGCTTAGTTGATCCAGGGCCATGGCGCGTGATTTCACATCCCATGCATCCATGCGCAGATAGGTCCCGCCGCTCTGTTTGGCCAGGTTTTGGAGCAAGGCGTGGTCACCGGGTTCGCCAGGGTTTTCGAGTCCAAAGGACTGCACAGCCAAAACCCCGTTCTTCACAAGAGGCAGTCCGTTGGCGGAGGTAGTGGCGGTGTAGCGGTAGGTACCGGCTGCTAACCGACCCAAATCAAGGCGGTACCCCAAACCGTCCGGGACCATGGCGGCATCCCGGACCAGGCGATCCTTTTGAAAAAGTTGAAGTCGTAGGGTGCTTTGGTTGTCAAATTCACCCTGCGCATTGCGCAGGCTGCCCTCGAGGAGGACCGCTTGGGTTTCGTTAAAGAAGGGACGAACCGGCCGAATTTCCAGTCCTTCGGAGGCCTGTCCACCCAACAGCAGAGAAACGGTGTTAAGAACAAGACTCTCTAAGGGGTTCGTCATGGCCGAACCGGTTGATGCGGACCGATGATCGGAATCCATGGCCAATCGCCAACGCCACAAGCCCTCGCCCCAGAGGTAGGCCCGGGTAGGACGGCTTCGGTATTCCACGACCCACAAAGGACGTTGGGTGGCAACACGATCCTTTTGTTGGTACAAGAGGGTTGTTCCAACCGGGGATTCGATAGGGCCCACCGAAGGGGTGGTTAACGGAGGGAGACGGCGAATTCCCTCGGCGAGTTGCACCCCCGGTAGGAAGGCATTCCAACGATCATTAAGAACGGGGAGAACCTGAACCATCGGAACAGAGGCGCTGGGTCGCCCCTCCGGCCACCCTTTCCAATCGCTGGCCGCCCCACCCATCCACCAAAGCGGTTGCCCTTTTTGTTGAATTTTTTGGAGGAGGTCGGCTTCGCCTGGTTCGGGGTTGGCCGAAGGCCATTGATGCCAGATATAAAGGTCTGCCGAGGGATCTGCAACGGCTTTGCGCAGGCCTGCCAGACCGTACTCCAATTGCACGACATGATTTTTGGTTTGTTCCAAGACGCTCCGCAGGACCCCCAAATCCGGGTGCGGGGCTTTGGCTAGCAATACCAAACGCTTTTTGGTCCGTACGGCCTCCACAAAGGCCAGTTTTTCTGGACTTTCCAGGGCCTTACCAGGTCCAGCGGCGCCGCTAATGCTTCGGCCTCTGAATCGAATCGCGTACAGTCCTTCTTCGCCAAGTGAAATTTTGAAAGAAAGGTTTTGTTGAAAGGAGCCCGATCCGGGTTGCCAAACGCGGCGCTCAGCAAGGATAGGTGGGGATGAACCGGTCGAAACCAAGGCCTCGATTTGCAAGGTTTGGCCGGTCATGTGATGGCCTCGTACCTGGATTTCGATTTCCAAATCGCTGTGAGCTTCGACGCGATCGGGAACGGTCGGAGATCCGAGGGTCCACGTAGGTTGTTGGCCTTGGTCTGGCCCACATCCCAACGTCAAGACCGGACTTTGATAGGTTGCAAAAAAGGATCGCGGTTCCACCCCCATATTAAAAAGCCCATCGCTGACCAGGACCCAGGCAGCGATGCTTTCCAATCCCGCTTGGTCCGAGGTCCAGTTGGCCAGGGGTTCGGTGGAGGTCAGGCTTTGGTCCAAGCGGACCGAACCGGGTTGGGTTGGGTTCAACCGGTCGGCCCCCGCTCCAAATCCTACCACATCAACTCGATGGGTTCCTCGAAGTTTTTGGGTGAATTCCAAGGCAAAAGATCGCAAAGCTTCGGCGCTGACGCCGGGGCGGTTCATGGACTGACTTTGGTCCAAAGCCAATACGATCAGGGGCGCTTGAACGGTGCGTTCTTCCCGAATCCAGGTGGGATCAAAACAGAGCAGAACCAGCAAAAAAACCGCCAATCCGCGCAATATCCCAAGGGACAATCGGGCCTTTCTCGAAGGCTGGTTGGGTAAACGGCGCCCATGTTTTGCCCAAGCCCAGGCCAAGCCTGCAGCGGCGGACAAAGGCAGTACCCATAAAGGGGAACCCCATCCCAGTTCGAGATATCCCATCGTCTAAAGACCTAGGCGGGATCCAGCCCCCCGCAGACATTCCAACATTGCCCGGTGACATAGGAGGCCCGATCCGATGCCAAGAAAGCAATGACTTCAGCCACTTCATCAACGGTTCCGGGTCGGCCCAGCGGGATTTTGGCATTCCAAGCCTCCGAAACGGCCGGATCCAATTGACCGGTCATTTCGGTTTCGATGTAACCGGGTGCGACCGCATTGCATCGAATGTTACGAGATCCCAATTCGCGGGCCAAGGACTGGGTGAAGGCAATGACGCCTGCTTTGGAGGCGGAGTAATTGCTCTGACCTGCGTTACCACTGCGTCCGACCACCGACGATAGATTGATGATGCTGCCTTTGCGGTTTTTCATGAGGTGGCGAACCGCATGTTTGCACACGTTGAAGACGGATTTGAGGTTGTTATCCATCACCTGATCCCATTGTTCTTCGGTCATTCGAATCAACAATTGATCCCGCGTAATGCCCGCGTTATTCACGATGATTTCGAGTCCTCCAAAATCTGCGAGGATTTGTTCAATCAATTTTTCGGCTTGGGCATAATCAGCGGCATCCGAGGCGTAGGCCAGTGCCCGTACCCCCATGGCCTGCAGTTCCTTTTGGAGTTCCAGGGCCGATTGTTGGGAGGATTTGTAGGTAAAAGCAATGTCGGCGCCCTGAGAGGCCAACTTGCGGGCGATGCCCATGCCAATCCCCCGACTTCCGCCGGTGACCAGGGCTATTTTGCCTTGAAGAAGTGTATTTGAATTCATGGGCCCAAAGATAAACCAGCCAAAGGCTCCTGTCAGGAGCGTTCAATCATCACTTTGTCCTGAACCCTTAGGCCCAGCAAGGACTCCGCATGGTTGGTATTCAGCGCAATTTCGAGGTAACCGATGGCGTTATAAAGCAGCGTCAGGTGCTGTCCTTCCACGGCATGGTAATGGCCTTGAATCCGGTCGCTGCGGTTTTCGTGGCGTTGATCGGAACGAAGCAGAACTTTGAAAGGTCGATCCGACACAAAGGCCTCAACGGTCGCTTGGTCCAAGTTGGTATGAAGGTTGCCGTAACTATCCGCGTAGAGGACCCGGCCGTGCAAGACCCCGTCTTGTTCAAAAACCTTATCAAGCCACATCCCGGTGGTATCCGAAACAGGTTCTTGCCAAGGTTCCGGGGCTTTGGTTCGGGAAGGGTCTTGGCCCAAGGCATGGATGAGCATGCCCAAGGGCCCGTCCAGCCAGTCCAACAAAGCAAAGCCCGCATTCGGTCGGGATACCGTTAAAGGGTAACGTTGCACCAGGGGGGATTCGTCTCGGTCCACCAAGAGGGGCAGGAGGCCTTGATCCGGCAAGGCAAACCAATGGCCCTGGTAGCGAACGACGATATACGACGGCCAAGGGTTTTCTTGAGTCTTGCTGCGATAGCCAACATCCAACAAATGCACGGTGCCCGGTGGAAAAAAAGGGAAGGCGGTTTTGAGGACATAAACAGCCTCAACCAAGTCATATTTGCTAATATTGTGTGAAATATCTTCGGTTCGCCAATGCGGAAACCTGCTCAACAATCGCCCTCTCAGCATCGCGACATAAGGATCGCGCAGTCCGTAATCAGTGGTGAGGGTGAGAAGTGGCATGGGGAGCGCTAAGCAAGCGGAGACCGACCTCAAATTTATTCCATAGCCACCAAAGCCACGCCTTTTGCCTCACCATAACGAACCCAAAGAATTTGACATCGCCGGAATGGATCCCCTGGGATTCTACGGTGCGGGGAATGCCCGACAAGATCGTATGCAAGCGGCTTTTCCGGAGCTCAAGATGACATTGCGAGGGAGTCGCCTGCTCTTGGAGGGGAGCGATCAAGTCATGAATCGTTTTCAGGTATTGTGGGAGCGTTTGTTACGTCAATGCAGCCTTGCCAACGGTTTTCTGAGCGATGATGCCTTCAACGAAGCCATGGCCGGTCTGGAATCCCGTCATCGCACCGAATCCACTGGCTTTGAGTCCACCTCCAAAACCGTCTTGGTGCACGGGCCCAACGGTCTCATCGTGCGGGCGCGCACTCCGAACCAACAGCGCATGGTGGATGCCATGGATCGTTGTGATTTGTTGTTTGCCCTGGGTCCGGCGGGGTCCGGCAAAACCTACACCGCGGTGGCCCTCGCCGTCCGTTCTCTCAAAAACAAAGAGGTACGAAAAATCATCCTGACCCGCCCGGCCGTGGAGGCTGGTGAGAGTTTGGGCTTCCTGCCCGGCGATCTCAAAGAAAAAGTGGACCCCTACCTGCGCCCGCTTTACGATGCCCTCGAAGATATGTTACCACCCCAGAGGCTTTCCAAGTACCTGGAGGAGGGCATCATCGAAGTAGCTCCTTTGGCTTTTATGCGGGGTCGGACCTTGGACAAAGCCTTTGTGATTCTGGACGAGGCGCAGAACTGCACCCCCACCCAGCTCAAAATGTTTTTGACCCGTATGGGTCCCTCTGCGCGATTTATTGTTACGGGCGATTTGACCCAGGTTGATTTGCCAACCCGGATGGTCTCGGGCCTGGGTCCCACCCTTCAAGTCCTCAAAGGTCTGCAAGGGATTGCCGTGGTTGAACTGAACGAAACCGATGTGGTCCGCCATCCCCTGGTCAAAACGATTGTCCAAGCCTACCAAAACCAAAACCAGAACCAAAACCAAAACAACGGTCATGCCTAATTCCTTTCCTCAAGCGCCGATTCAATTACCCGGTATGACAGGCTTCTACCGGGGCAAGGTCCGGGATGTTTATTTCTTGGAAGATGGTCGATTGGTGATGGTTGCCTCGGATCGTATTTCGGCCTTTGACGTGGTCCTGCCCGCGGCCATTCCCCGCAAAGGGGAGGTGCTCAACCGTACCGCCGCGTATTTTCTCGAAAAAACCAGTGATTTGGTTCCCAACTGGCTGATCAGCAGCCCGCACCCTCGTGTTTCCTACGGTTACCGCGCCGAACCTGTCGCGGTGGAGATGGTGGTCCGGGGTTACTTGTCCGGGCATGCTTGGCGTTGTTATAGAGACGGTGCCCGGACCCTCTGCGGGGTTCCGCTACCGGACGGTTTGCGGGAGTCCGATTCGTTGGGTTCGCCGATCATCACGCCCACCACCAAAGCATCCCAAGGCCATGATCAAGACATTTCCCGGGAACAGATTTTGGAACAAGGGCTGGTCAGCGAAGAACATTACCGCACCATGGAGCAATACGCCCTGGCCTTGTTTGAACGCGGTTCCAAGATGGCTTTGGAAGGTGGTTTGATTTTGGTGGATACCAAATACGAGTTCGGCCTTTTGGACGGAAAGGTCATCTTGATGGACGAAGTGCACACCCCCGATTCGTCCCGTTACTTCTATGCAGAGCCCTACCAGGAATTGCAAGAAAGCGGGCAACCGCAGCAGCAATTGTCCAAAGAGTTTGTTCGTCAATGGCTCATTGCCCATGGTTTTCAGGGCTTACCTGGACAACAAATACCGCCCATGACCCCGGAATGGGTTGAACAGATCAGTGCCCGATACCAAGAACTTTACCATCAATTGACCGGTCAAGACCTGGGCCCATCGGATTCCCTGCAAGTGGGCCTGGAACCCACCGATTGGGTCGATGATTTTTTGGACTATCGTCGAACCCTCGGTCTCTAAGGAACGTGGGTAAAGCTCCCGATATGCCTTTCGATTTTGGAGGGGTTGATGTCGGCAATGGTTACCAAGATCCCGGCTTCATCCACCCGACCAAAAGCGGCGTTGTGGGCAAAGCCAAAATACCTCATCGTCGAGGATAAGTTCATATAAGCAGGGAAGAGAGGCGGAACCCGGGTTCCCCAATCTTGGGTTTTTTTGTGGAGCAGGGCCAAGGCTTTTTCGTATTCCAAACCGTTCCAGGTTTCCTTGAAGGCGTCGGCTTGGGAAAGATCCAGGGCAAATTCTTGGCGGGGGAGCACCCATCCATCGGGGTCGGTAAAGAAATGATTCAAGAAACTGTGAAGGCCAACCAGCGCCTCATGGGGGTAATCGTCAAAGACCGTGACTTTGCCGTAGAGATAACGGATATCCTCCCTGACCACTGACAAGGCCCCCAATCCATCCCACAGATTGTCCAAGGCAAAGATGCCTTTGCGATAGGGGCCTTCGGGTTGGTAATCCGGGGCTACAAAAGCCCGACCCAATTCGAGGGTGTAGGGTAACACATGGTTGCAAAAATCCGGGCTGAACGAAAAAATGGAGTTCGACGAAAGTCGAAAATCCCCATGGGCATCCGGTCCTGTTTTGCGGCATTCCACAAAGCGGTAGGCGGCCATGATTTGCCTGTTTTCCGGGTCCCAGACCAGCAATTGTTCGTAGCCGTCGGGTTCCAAATCGTAGGCATCCAGATCGCAGGCTTTGCCGGTCCCTCCTCCTTCGGCCCGAAAACAGAGCTCGCGAAGTCGGCCGATTTCTTGAAGACAGGCCGGCGCATTTGCGGCATTCACCACATAAAGCAGGTTGTTGCCTTTGTTGGTCGTACGAAGCAGGCGTTCAGGGACCAATTCTGCTTCGAGCGTTGCAGGGTCTTGGGCGTTAATGAGGGTCTGCATAGGGTGGGTTTGTGGGCTTGGTTGGGGCCAGGCTGTAAACAAGATCTCGAAGACGCTGCGTCCAGACTTGATCTCCTTCACCATTCGCAAGGCGGTTGGGCAAAACCGGGGCCCCCAAATGCAAAGTCACCTGGCTACCGCGCAGGCGGTACATTTCATCAGGCAAGAATAGCATCTCGATATTGGCCTTGATGCCAAAGCGTTTGCGCCAAGTATAGGTTTGATAAAAACGCTCCGATAGACGCCCTTCGATGTATAGGGGTACCACGGGTAATTTGTGTTTGCGCGCCAAGCTGACGGCCGTTTTTCTCCACTCCAAATCTCGGATTTCCCCGTTCATTCGTCGAGAAACCAAACCGGAAGGAAACACGATGATTCCGTAGCCAGCGGCAATTTTGTCCTGAAGAATTTTGAGGTGATCCCGGGATTGGCTTCCGTGTTTGTTGACAGGAATAAAGAACCCTTCCAAAGGTTGGACCTGCATTATGATATCGTTGCTAAGGGACGCAAAACGATCCCTCACTTGGCCAATTACATCGTACATGGCCAGGCCGTCCAAGCCACCCAGCGGATGATTGGCCACCAAAACAAAGGGCCCCTGGGTTGGGAGGTGCTCCAGACCACGGACCGCAACCTTGACCCCAAAATACCGCAAAACTTCCCGGGCAAAGGGCAGATCACGCAAGTGACCGGATTCGGCCAAGAAGGTATTGATTTCGTCTTGGTGTATCAACCTTTCGAGGGCTTTGAACAACCAAGACGGTATCCAGCGGGCCAGCCCGGGGTTCTTGGCCTGGAAGGCCGCACGCAGGTTAATTTTCATTGCCCGTGAGGCCACTTTAGGTTGCGAACAATGGAAAGGTGGGGGCAAAGGCTTTGACTTCCTTTCCAACCGCTTCGGCGACCGCGGGATCCTGGTGATGGCCGATGACCCGGTCGATCCAATCGGCTATTTTTTCCATATCCGCTTCGTTCATGCCCCGGGTGGTAACAGCCGCAGTCCCCAAGCGTATGCCGCTGGTGACCATCGGGGAAGCGGTATCAAAGGGGACCATGTTTTTGTTGATGGTGATGTGGGCCCTTCCCAAGGCTTGCTCGGCTTGCTTGCCTGTGCATGATTTGTTACGAAGATCGATGAGCATGAGGTGATTGTCTGTCCCACCGGAAATCAGGTGGTAACCTCGGTTCACCATCGCGGTTGCCAGGGCGATGGCGTTGCGACGAACCCGGATGGTATAATCTTTGAAGGAAGGTTGCAAGGCTTCCCCAAAGGCCACGGCCTTGGCGGCAATAATATGCTCCAGCGGTCCGCCCTGGGTTCCAGGAAATACCCCGGAGTCCAAAAGCGAGGAAAGGGAACGCAATTCACCCTTGGGGTTCCGCAGGTTCCAAGGATTGGGTTGGTCTTCCCCCATCATAATGATGCCTCCTCGGGGTCCCCGCAGTGTTTTGTGAGTGGTGGAGGTCACGATATGGCAGTGCGGAAAGGGATGGTTTAGCAAACCGGTGGCAATCAACCCCGAGGGGTGGGAGATGTCGGCCATGAGCAGGGCCCCGACTTCGTCAGCGATGCGACGAAGGCGCGCATAATCCCAATCCCTGGGATAGGCCGACGCCCCGCAAATGATGAGCTTGGGTTGCACTTCTTTGGCTTTTTGGGCCACTCGATCCCAATCGATGCACCCGGTTTCCTGCTCTACCCCGTAGAAATGCGCCTTGTAAAGTTTGCCCGAATAATTGACCGGTGAACCGTGGGTCAAGTGCCCTCCGTGGCTGAGGTCAAAGCCCAAAATGGCGTCGCCAGGTTGGAGCACGGCCAGCATAACAGCCGCGTTGGCCTGGGCCCCCGAATGGGGTTGGACATTGGCCCAGCACGCCCCAAAAAGTTGGCAAAGCCGGTCGATGGCGATTTGTTCGATTTGATCGACAATTTCGCAACCACCGTAATATCGTTTTCCCGGAAGTCCTTCGGCGTATTTGTTGGTCAGAATGGAGCCGGCGGCTTCCATGACCTGATCGGAGACATAATTTTCGGAGGCAATCAATTCAAGGCCAACGCGTTGGCGTTCTTCTTCGGCTTGGATAAGGTCCGCCAGGAGGGTATCGTTCATAGGGGTCGTTAAAAGATCGTAGGAAGCGGAATGTACAAATTGATTGGTTATAACACAGGATCAGATGCTTGGTTTTGTTCCCAGACCCAAGCGGTCCGCATCATGTCTTCGAGGCTGTATTGAATTTTCCAGCCTAAGTCTTGAGTCGCTCGCTGGTTGTTGGCATAAACTGCGATGACATCGCCGGGGCGCCGGGGGCCGTAGCTCCATGGAAGTCGCAATTGGTTGACGGATTCAAAGGCTTGGATCATCTCCAAGACGGTTTGTCCCACGCCGGTTCCCAGATTAAAAACAGACCAGGGTCCGGCTGGTTTTGCGTTTTGCTCCAGGTAACGCACCGCATCGACATGGGCCTGGGCAATATCGCAAACATGGATGTAATCGCGTAGGCAGGTGCCGTCCCGGGTTGGATAGTCGTTGCCAAAGACGGTGAGCTCCTTACGCAGTCCCATGGCCGTTTGGGTAATGTAGGGGACCAAGTTATCGGGAACTCCGACGGTGCATTCCCCCAATCGCCCGGATGGATGGGCCCCTACCGGGTTAAAATAGCGCAAGGCCACCACGCGTTGCCCGGCGGTGCGGGCCGGGGTTCCGGAGAGGACCCAGTCACGGAGAAGAGCCTCGCCGACGGCCTTGGTACGCCCGTAGGGTGATTCGGTTTCCAACAAGGGGGAATCCTCGGTGACCGGAATTTGTTCCGGATTTCCGTAAACGGTGCAGCTCGAAGAAAAGACCATCCCGGGTATGCCGTGTTCTTCGCAGGCCTTCATCAAATTCATTTGCCCTACCAGGTTGTTTTGAAAGTAGAACAAGGGATGTTGGGTAGATTCACCCACCGCCTTGAAGGCCGCAAAATGAATAACACAAGATATATCTCGCTCTTGTTCCAAGACCTTGGCTAACTCATTCTTTTGGGTGAGATCGGCCTGGTATTGTCGGTAATCTTTTTGGGCGATGTCCCGGATTCGATCCGCGATGGCCGGTTTGGAGCGGCTGTAATTGTCCACCCCAACCACCGCATAGCCTGCTTGGAGCAGGGCAACGACGGTATGGGAACCAATGTACCCGGTGCTTCCGGTCAACAAAACCTTGGGCATGGGCTAGGGCTTCAAAAGTTGGAGGAGGTATTGGCCGTAGCCGGATTTGATCAGGGGTTGGGCCACCGCCCGTAGGCCCTCATCGTCGATAAAGCCCATTCTCCAGGCGATTTCTTCGATGCATCCGATTTTGAGACCTTGACGCTCTTCAATGACTTGTACAAACTGCCCGGCCTGCATCAACGATGCAAAAGTGCCCGTATCCAACCAAGCGGTTCCCCGATCCAGTACCTGAACCTTGAGCCGACCCTGGGCCAGATAGTGCCGGTTGATATCCGTGATTTCGTATTCGCCTCTAGCGGATGGTTGCAGGTTACGGGCAATTTCGACCACGTTTTCGTCGTAGAAATACAAACCGGGTACGGCGTAATTCGATTTGGGTTTGGCTGGTTTTTCTTCGATACTGAGGGCCCTGCCTTCGGCATCAAATTCAACAACCCCGTAACGCTCTGGATCGTTGACATGGTAAGCAAAAACCACGCCACCTTCGGGATCCGAATGCGAAGCCAACAAACGACTCAGTCCGGATCCGTAAAAAATATTATCCCCCAATACCAAGGCGGATTTGTTGTTACCAATAAAGTCCGCTCCCAAAACAAAGGCCTGGGCCAAACCATTGGGAACCTCTTGAACACAATATTCAAAACGACACCCGATCCGCGACCCGTCCCCCAGCAATCTTTCGAAGGAGGGGAGGTCCTGGGGGGTTGAAATAATCAAAATTTCCCGGATTCCGGCCATCATCAGGACCGAAATAGGGTAGTACACCATGGGCTTGTCGTAGATCGGCATCAGCTGTTTGCTGGTGGCCAGCGTCAAAGGGTGCAAACGAGTTCCGGATCCACCGGCTAAAACAATACCTTTCATGATCAAGAAATAGGGTTACGAATTTGGTCAGCCAGTAGATAGAGGACGGCCATACGCACGGCCACACCGTTTTCGACCTGCTGCAAAATCACGGAATGCGGTCCATCGGCCACATCGGATTGGAGTTCCACACCGCGATTGATAGGCCCCGGGTGCATGATGACCAGGGGATGGGAAAGCTTTTGGAGACGGGCCTTGTTGATCCCAAAATACAGAGCGTATTCCCGCAGCGAGGGGAGGTATCGAATGGCTTGTCTTTCGTGCTGTATGCGCAGAACATTGGCAACATCGCACCATTCCAGGGCTTCGTCCAGGCGGTGCATGACAGGGAATCCCATTTCTTCCAAATGGGGAGGCAACAACGTTGCCGGCCCGGTGACCCGGACTTCGGCCCCCAATTTGCGCAAACAAAAGAGATTGGACATGGCGACCCGCGAATGCAGGATATCGCCCACCATCAAGACTTTGACACCGCCCAGGCGCCCCATCTTTTGACGAATGGTAAAGGCATCCAACAGGGCCTGGGTTGGGTGCTCATGGGCCCCATCGCCGGCATTGATAATGCGGGCATCGACCCGGTCAGCCAGGTATCGACAAGTACCGGCATGGGCATGGCGCACCACCAGCATGTCGATTTTCATGGCGAGAATATTGCGGACCGTATCGCTCAGGGTTTCACCTTTGGATACGGAGCTCCCGTTGCTCGAAAAATTTACGACATCGGCCGAAAGGCGTTTCTCGGCCAATTCAAAGGAGAGTCGGGTCCGGGTGGAGTTCTCAAAAAAAAGGTTGGCGATGGTCAAATCCCTCAGAGAGGGGACCTTGCGTACCGGGCGATAAAGGACCTCCAGGAATTGATCCGCGGTTTGTAAAATCAAATCCAGGTCGCTTTCGCTGAGGTCTTTGATGGCAATCAGGTGCCGGGTGCTGAGGGTTCCTGTTTTCATCCAGCGGGGGGTGTTTGAGAGGCCTCAAAAGTTTCGATCCACACAAAATCACGCCCCGATTCCTCCATCCATTCCACATGGATGCGTTGGTTGGGCATGGTATTGACTTTGCGCCCGCAGTAATCAGGCCGAATCGGAAATTCCTGGCTGTAAAGTCGATGCAGGAGGACCATTAGCTCCACTTTGGCCGGCCGGCCAAAATCCAGCAAGGCATCCAAACCTGAACGCAGCGTCCGACCCGTGAAAAGAACATCGTCAATGAGCACGACGGACTTTCCCTCGATGGAAAAATCAATGCGGGTATCCGAGGGAAGAAGGGGGGCTTCGCGGCGGCGAAAATCATCCCGGTGAAATGTAACATCAAGTAAACCAAGCGGAACGGCTGTTCCCGTTTTGGCTTCGAGGATCCCGTGAATGCGGCGGGCCAGGAGGGTTCCCCGCGGTTGAAGCCCAATCAAGACGCTGTTCTCAAAGCGATGATGGGTTTCAATTAATTCCTGACTGAGTCGATCCAACATCAGGCTCAACTGTACGGGATCGAGAAGGTTTTGGCGTCCTGGAGTCATCTTAGAGGGCGGGCCGATGAGCGTGTGCTAAGATAGTATCAAAATGAGCCTTGCTCAAGGGAACAACCGACAAACGGGTATGGGTTAACAGGGGCAATCCAAGCAGGGCCGGGTCGCTTTTCATTTCCTGCAGGGTTACGGGCCGTTGGAGAGCTTGGAGGGGGCGGACCTTGACCGCTACCCAGGGCTCATTCGTGCCTGCGGTGGGGTCCGGAAAGGAGGCCGAATCGATCTCCATGATGCCTACCACTGCTTTTTGGGTCACGCTATGGTAAAAAAGCGCTTGATCGCCCTTTTGCATGGCTTTGAGATTCAGTTTGGCCTGGTGATTGCGAACCCCATCCCAGGTTCCTACCTTCTCCCTGCATAAATCATCCCACGCGTAGGTTTCGGGTTCCGATTTGAGTAACCAATAAGCCAAGGTGAGATTTTCAGGATTTTGAATCCTAAATTTAAGGCATAATCCGTGCCCATGCCTCGTTCAACCCCCAAGGAATCCGTGAACGCCCCCGATGCGGGCGGTCCAGGTGCCTTCTCGCAACGCATGAACCGCGCACGGCATTGGGTTGAACAGATGGAAAGGCAGACCGAGGACCTGGACCAGGCCATGGAGGCGTATCGTCAGGCCATGGAGGACTTGGACTGGTGCAGGGAATACCTGCGCAAGGCTCGTTTGCAAGTGGAGGCCTTGGTCAAAAGCCCGGATTAAAGGGGCAAAGAGGCCGGCTGAATATCTTGGACAAAGGCCAGCCAGGATTCGGCGTATTTGCCTTTGAGAACCCGCGGGAATTTATTTTGACCGCCCATTTTGTTAAGGGTATTCATCCATTGCAGGGGCACTTCTTCGGAGAGGATAACAATTTCCATGATACGCAGGGCATGCCGTCTTTCCACATCGTAGTCGTCGTTCAAACCCCGAAGAATGGCATCCAGTTTGACTAGCAGGTCTACTTGCCTTTCTCGTGCTTGGGCGACTTGCTCCTTGGCCACCGACAAATACCAACGATGCCCGTAGCCACCGTTCGTTGACAGCCCCATGACGGCGCATTCTCCCAATGTAAGATCCTCATCATGAGCTAGTTTGAGCAATCCTTCGTTGATATTCTCCATCGAAAGATGCTCACCACACAGGCTCAAAAAATGTTTAATCCGGCCGGTGATTTTGATTTCGACATTTTGCAGACACTCAAAGCGAATCGTATCGCCAATCAAATATCGCCAGGCCCCGGAGCAGGTGGTAATCACTAGCGCGTAATCCTTGTGGGCCTCCACTCGATCAATGGGAATCGCTTGGGCCTGTGGTCGGACCTGTCCGTCCTCGTCAAAATGTTCTTCGTCAAAAGGAATGAATTCGTAATAAATTCCGTTGTTAAGACTTAGGCGCATGCCTTTGCGTTCCGGAGCAATCCGGGTATCGTAGGCCAGGAATCCTTCGGAGGCCAGATACGTCTCGATGTACGATAAGGGCCGGGCGCAAATCCTTTCAAAAGCGGGTAGGTAGGGGTCCATCGCCACGCCACCGTACGCAAAGACCTGCAGATTGGGCCAGATATCATGAATGGTCCGGACCCCGTGATGTTGAATAATTCGTTCAAACAGGAGTTGCATCCACGACGGGATCCCGGAGACCACCCAGATATCCCAATTTTTGGCCTGCAATGCAATTTCTTCAATTTTTTGGTCCCAATCTCGAATTCTTGAAATGCGATCGCCGGGTTTAAAAAAGGGGGTGAACCACAAAGGGATTTTGGAGGTGTTAATACCGCTGAGGTCACCGTAATAATAATGACCCGAGTGTTGGAGGTTGGCCGAACCTCCCAACATCAAAATTCCTTTTTCAAAGAGTTCGCTAGGGAAATTAAAGCGGGACAAAACCAGCATCTGCTTGATCGACGTGCGACGCATGGATTTGATCATGTCAGCCGATACCGGAATGTATTTACTGGCTGCCTCCGAGGTCCCGCTGCTCAGGGCGAAATACTTGATTTTGCCGGGCCAAGTGATGTTGGACTTGCCCTCGTGATAACGTTTCCACCAGCGGTCGTTGATGGCATTGTAATCATGAATAGGTAGGCGACGGCTAAACTCATCCAGCATGTGGCCGGAGTCCAAAATGGAAGAGAAACCGTAATAGCGACCGATATCTGTCTGCCGGGCCTTGCGAAGCAAGCGGGCCAGGACCAACTTTTGTTGTAGTCTGGGGCTTAAGATATTGAATTGAAGGGCCTTCCCTGCTTGAAGGGTGCGTTTGAAGAGGGTCCCAAGCAGTGCCATCTTTTAGGGAGTTGTGGGGTCTGCTGTCCAGGATTCTGGATGGGTTCGCCAAGCCTCCAGGGAGGTGAGGGCATCCGATGAGAGGTAGCCCTGGTCAACGGCTGCCTCCAAGAGGTCGGAATAGGAGCAAAGGCTGATGGAGCGAAAACCGGTCTCCTCAAAGCGCTGGTCGGCGATAGGAAAACCATACGTAAAAACGCTCATAACACACAAAACATCCAGGCCCTCGCTGCGCAATGTTTCGGCCGCTTGCAGGGAACTCTGTCCGGTGGAAATTAAATCTTCGATAAGGACGGTTCGGGACCCTGGTTCGGCTCGTCCTTCAATGAGGCTGCGGGTGCCGTGCTCCTTGGCTTTGGCGCGAACGTACGCAAAAGGCAGACCCAATTGTTCGGCCACCAGGACCCCTTGGGGAATGCCAGCGGTGGCCACTCCGGTGATCAAATCACAGCGGCCAAAGGAGGCTGTTATTCGATCGGCCAATTGCTGCCGGATGAAGGTTCGGTATTTAGGATAGGATAAGGTGACCCTATTATCGCAATAGATGGGCGATAACCAACCCGAAGCCCACCGAAAAGGTTGGGAAGGGGAAAACTTCACGGCTTTGGTTTCCAACAATATCTTCGCAACGGCCAAAGCGGTTTCTTTCATTTCCATGCCCCAAAATTACTTGTTTTTTTGCCAGGACGTTCCTTTTGAACTTCGAAGCCCCCGACCCGGAGAGACCATTCAGTCGGTTGAAGAGGTCTGGAATGGGATCCAAGGCATCTTGCACGGCCAAGAAAAAACCAGCGAATCTCCTGGTTTTTGGGCTGTCCGCGATGTGGTTACGGAAGATCAAGAAGGAATGTGGGCCGACTTGATGCAGCGATCTTGGTTGTTGGAGGCCGGTGGGGGGCTGATCTATAGTGAAAATCAGATGTTATGGATTCTTCGACACGGTCGATGGGATCTGCCCAAGGGCAAAGCCGAGCCAGTCGAAACCATGCTGGAAACGGCCATCCGGGAATGTGTTGAGGAATGTGGGTTGGTTGATTTGACATCTTTGGAATCTTATAACAAATTGGAAACCAATCATTTGTACCTATACAAAGGTCGTGTCGCCTGGAAGCGGAGCCATTGGTTCACCATGACCTGTCCAATGGATCGTAATCAGCAGCTCCATCCCCAGATCGAAGAAGGCATTACCGAAGTCCGCTGGATGTCACCCGAGGAAGTGCAATCGGTCGCATTGCCTGGGACCTACCCTTCGGTCCGTAGCCTGCTGCTAGGGGCCGACCCGGGATACCTCAAAGGCTTGAGTCGGTTTTGAGGGCCGAGATACCCCTGGCGACAACAGCGGGCACCAAGGGCGCCGGATTGCCCCCGTGCAATACAATATCGCGGACCACGGAGGAAGAAACCGCTTGCAGTCCTGGGTCGCAGACCAAAAAAAACGTCTCAACCCCAAAAAGATCCCGGTTTAATTGGGCAATGCTCTTTTCGTTCTCAAAATCGAGGGTGTTGCGCAGGCCCCGAACAATGAAGGAGGCTCCGATTTCCTGACAAAAACGAGCCGTCAAATCTTCGTAGGTCAGGACCTGAATGCGACTATCTCCAGCCAGCAATTCCTGCAACCATCGCAATCGGGTGGCCAAGTCAAAGAGGTATTTTTTGTCGCTATTGTGTCCAACGGCGACCACCATACGATCAAAATGCACGAGGGAACGCTGGATGAGGTCCAAATGCCCCAGGGTAATGGGGTCAAAGGACCCGGGAAACAAGGCGGTGCGAGGGCTCATGGTAGGAGAGTGGGGGCTGAGGGGAACTTCGATGCAGGTAGTAGGCCTCCTATTGGAAGGCTAGTTGTTTTCAAAAATACAAAAACGGCTGAGACCGTAGGTTAGTTCATGCTGTGCCTGGTGTCGAAGGCTAAAGCGTCGGTAGGTGATGGCATGCTCAACAACGAGCAATCCCCCAGAAATCAGCAATCCCCCGTCCAAAATGCGCTCAACCAATCCCTCTTGGCGGGCATCCCCGTAGGGGGGGTCGGCCAAAATCAATCCAAAAGGCTGCCCTCCCAAGCTGGACAAGGAGAGGGGACTGTCATTGGGCGTGAGGAGGTCCGCCTGCACGACGCTCCAACGCGGGTCGCTTGACCGATCGCGCAGGCTGTTCAGATGCCGAAGAGCCGCTGGATGCCGATCCACACTCATCAATCGACGGGCACCCCGGTTCAGACAGGCCAAACCCAGGCTACCTGTGCCCGCAAAAAGGTCCAGAACATCGGTTTCATTCCAATCCAATCGCATATTCAAGTGATTGACCAGACCCGATACAGCTTTGGCCGTTGTGGGCCGAACCACCCATTCGTTGGACTTGGCACCGAGGATGGGTTGTCTCCGGCCTTTTTCCTTCATTCGCAGGCCGCCTGCCATAGACGCAGGCCTTCTTGGAGGCAATCAAGACGGTCGATCGCACCGTCACTCGCCCCTTCGCCTCCCACCGCTATAACTTGTTCAAATGTGCCCTCCAAGGCGGCGCGCAATTCGGGGTCCTCGGTGATTGGGCCCGCAAAATGCAAAACGCTCGCCCCGTGTTCTTCTTTTTGACGCAGCAGGTGAAAGAGGATGTCATGCGGATGGCTGATGAGGTAGCGGCCGTGATGGCTAAGTTTATGAGGTTCCATGACCCAGATGGAGGCATCCCGCTGACCGATGAGCAGGGCGATATGACGGGTTTTGGAATCCGATGCAGCGATTCGATGCTGCCATAAAGCCGTCCATAACGCCGAGGAACTGTACACGGGGCCCAAGGTTGGGTTTTTGGCCAAAGCCTGGTGCCAGGGTTGGGGCAAGGCAAAGATTTGAACCGCCTGGAAGGCCGGCCACGCCTGCCAGCCAAGTTCCTCCCCACCGAGTGGACCGCAAACCGATTCAAAGAGGGGCAGCAGACCCGATATACGTTCAGGGTCCTGGATCAAGCCTTTGCGTCCGCTTCCCCAACCCCATTCCGAAACCAAACCGAGGGGCATCCAGGTACTGCGAGGAAAATCCGCGACCCAAGCCTCCCAAGAGGGAACTTGTTGAATCAAAGCATTGAAGTAGGCCAAGGCCTGATCAGGGCGGGTGGTATCCCGTTCTAGGAACACCTCTTCGGTTTCTGAGGACCGAAAAGCGCGTAGTGATTCAGGTAGAAGGAGACCCTGTGGGGGTAACTCCAAACGTTGCCAAGGGGGACCGGCGTACAATTCGTCATCCAGCTCCAGTAAGCAGGGATTCGGAAAGGTTTGAAGGTGTTCCGCCAACCAAAAAGGGCTTATTCCCAGTTACCGCTCAAATTCGCGTCGACCATGGAGCCGACCCGGAGGACTTTGCGGGTGTCGAAGGGAGCTGAATCTTCCACCTCAAAAACGTTGAGCTCCAGATTGCTTTTTTTGACTTTGCCGGCCCGCAGGATGAATCGTGCCGTATCGGCATAGGGAACATAAGGCAAGGAGTCAATGGGGTAGTTTTTGAAAAGAGAATCAGCCACCGAAATCAAGAGAGTCTCGTAGCGGATTCCTCGACGGATATCCGCCGAATCATCGGGGTTACCGATGACTTTGGTGATTTTCATTTTCCCGTTCTTGGTGTATTGAAGGAGTTTTTCCCAGGTATCGGCAAACTCGCCGTTGTTTTCCCGGTAGGTCACCTGGGCCGTACGGATTTGCTTGAGGCGTTCAATAACGGCTGCATAGCGGAGGTCCCGCTCCTTTTCGAAACGCAAAGGTTTGGCCACGGTTTCGATGGTTTCGTAGGTGAGCCAAACAATCAGACCCAGGAGAACGAGTTTGAGGATGTTTTGGAGATTCATAAAGCGGATTTGCCCTGCAATATTACCAACAACCCCTTGAATTAGGGTTTGCCCTCGTGTAAACATTTTGCCCCCCCATGGTGTTGGTATTTTGGAAATGGACCGTTTTTCGATCAAAGACATGGAGGCCCTCACAGGCATCAAGGCCGCTACCCTGCGGATGTGGGAGACCAGGTACAACCTGGTGGAGCCCAAACGCAGCACCACCAACATTCGCTACTACGATCAAGACGACCTTCGCAAGCTCCTCGGAGTAGCCGCCTTGATGCGCCAAGGCGCCAAAATTTCCCACCTGGCCAAAATGAGCCCGGAGGACTTGCATCAGGCTGTTTGCCATCAGGAACTGGGTCCCCTGCCCTTGGATGAACGGCTAGAGGCCCTCACCTTGGCCATGATTAGCCTGGACGAACCGGCCTTTCAGAGGCTCCTAACCCGGGCTTTTGATCAATGCGGGGTCGAAGAGGCCATGATGGATTTGATTTTTCCTTTCTTCCGACGCATTGGAATTCTTTGGCAAACGGGGTCCATCAATCCGGCCCACGAGCATTTTATTACCAATATCATCCGCCAAAAATTAATTGTGGCCATTGATCGATTGGCTGAACAGGCCGGTCCCGGCCCATCAGCAGGCCCAAGCCGGAGCGCACGGCGCTACTTGTTGTACCTCCCCGAAGGCGAGTTCCATGAATTGGGTTTGCTTTTTGCGTCTTTTCTCCTCAAGGCCCGCGGTCAGCAAGTGGCCTATATTGGGGCGAATGCGCCTTACCCGGATTTGTTTGTGCTGGATCAGCAATACCGGCCTGATTTCACCCTTTTTTCGATGACATCCTCTTTGGCCCAGGATTCGGTGGCTGATTATTTGACCCGAATCAGGCAGGATTTTCCCAGTTGCACCCACCTCGTAACCGGGCCCTTGGCCGTGCTTGCCGAAGACCAGGTCCGCTGGGAAAGCCCTCTGGTTCTTGTCAAGGATTTCAAGGACCTGATTGAGCGGGTGGAAGCCTATGCCGCAGGGATGTCGGTGGCCATCTAACGATAACTTCGCTCCTTCGAAGATGGAAATGGTTCTATGGAAGGTCGTTTTGGGGGGGCTGCTCGGCTTTGGCGGAATGGAAATTCTGGGTTGGGCGGTGCACAAATACCTTATGCACGGTCCTTTATGGTTCATACATCGGACACATCACCGTCCCTCCGGGCGGGGTTTGGAATGGAACGATGTTTTTTCGTTGGCCTTTGGGAGTTTGGGGATGTATTTGGTGCTTGGATCCCTTGAACCGCTTTATTCCTTTCAATTGGGTGCAGGTGTTGGGGTCTGCATGTACGGTTTGTTTTATTTCGTTCTCCACGATGCATGGGTTCATCGTCGCTGGGTGCTGCCCAGGCCCTTGGACGGGGCTTATCTCCAGGCCATGATTCGTGCCCATCGCGCCCATCATGCCTCCTTGCAGGCCAAGCCCTCCGAATCCTACGGCCTGTGGCTGTTTCCGAGCAAGTTCTGGGCCGGAAGGACGAAGAAGCCTTGAACCTATCTTTGGGTAAAATTCTTACCCATGCCTAATTTTTTTAGAATATCCTTGGTCGGAGTCGCCAAGGCCACCCTCGTTTTCCGCACGTTCCCATTTCAATCAAAGAGCTGTTTGACGGCCCTTGGGTTGGTTCTTTGGGCCGGAATGACCCCAACCCAGGCCCAGCCACTCCAATACCCCGATACCCGCAAAGTGGATCAGGTGGATACCTATTTTAACCAGGTGGTGGAAGATCCGTATCGCTGGCTCGAAGACGACCGATCCGAAGAAACGGCCGATTGGGTTCGCCGCCAGAACGAGGTCACCTTTGGCTACCTCAAGCAAATTACGTATCGCGATAAAATCCGAAAGCGCTTGGAGTCCTTGTGGAATTACGAGAAATATTCGGCGCCTTTTCAAGAGGGGGAATACACGTATTTCTACAAAAACAATGGATTGCAGAACCAGTCCGTTTTGTACAGGGAATCCAACGCCCAGCCAGGCCTTGCCGAAGTCTTTTTGGACCCCAATCAATTCTCCAAGGATGGGACCTCGTCCTTGGCCGGAATTCAGTTTTCGGAGGACGGATCCCATTGTGCTTTTCAAATCAGCGAAGGGGGTTCGGATTGGCGCAAGGTGGTGGTCCTCCATACCAAAACCCGCAAGCAAGTGGGCGATACCTTGGTGGATGTCAAGTTTAGTTCCCTGGCCTGGAAAGGCCGCGAAGGGTTTTTCTATTCCAGTTACGACAAACCCCTGCAGGGCTCGGCTTTGTCCGGTAAAACACAGTTTCACAAATTGTATTACCATCGCTTGGATCAAGCCCAAAAATCGGATGAACTGATCTTTGGCGGAGAGGCCAAGCCTTACCGTTACGTCGGTGCGGTGGTCAGCGAAGACGGCGCCTACCTCTTTGTCTCAGCTGCCCAAGCCACTTACGGCAACGAGCTTTATTTCAAAGATTTACGCGCCAAAAATGCACCCATACTGCCCATCATTCAAGGCCTGGAAAACGAAACCGATGTGGTGCATGTCGAGGGCGATTCGGTTTATTTGTTGACCAACCTCAAGGCACCCAATCGCCGTTTGGTTTGGACCAGCCTCAAGTCGCCTGATTCCCGCCAATGGCAGGATGTTATTTCAGAAACCGAATTTCCTTTGTCTGTATCAGCCGTTGGAGGCTACTTTTTTGCGAGTTATCTGCAGGATGCGGTCAGCAAGATTGTTCAATACAACCAAAAGGGAACGATGGTCCGCGACATAAAACTTCCGGGGTTGGGAACTGCCTCCGGTTTTGGTGGAAAACGCAATGAAAAAATTTGTTACTATTCATTTGCGTCCTATACCAGCCCTCCGGTTATTTATCGCCTGGAATTATCCGAAGGCACCTCAACGGTTTACAAGCAAAGCAAGGTGGATTTTGAATCGGATCAATACGTCAGTACCCAGGTTTTCTACGAGTCCAAAGACGGCACCAAGGTTCCGATGATTTTAACGCACCGCAAGGATGTGGTGCCCAACGGAGAGAATCCGGTTTTGCTCTATGGATACGGGGGTTTTAACATTAGTTTGTCACCGTCCTTCTCGGTTTCAAACTTGTTTTTCATGGAACAGGGCGGCATTTATGCGGTGGCCAATCTGCGCGGTGGGGGAGAATACGGAGATCGTTGGCACGATGCAGGCACCAAGATGCAAAAACAAAATGTATTTGATGACTTTATATCCGCGGCCGAATGGTTAATTTACAACGGATACACCCAGTCGGGTCGTTTGGCAATCGCCGGGGGTTCCAACGGGGGGCTTTTGGTAGGGGCTTGCATGACCCAACGCCCCGATTTGTTCAAGGTATGTTTTCCCGCGGTGGGCGTTTTGGATATGTTGCGCTATCACACCTTTACGGCCGGTGCCGGTTGGGCCTATGATTACGGTCGTTCGGACGATTCCGAGGAGATGTTTCGATACCTGCGGGGCTATTCGCCGGTCCACAATGTCAAGGCCAAAACGTCCTACCCTGCGACCATGGTGACCACCGCCGATCACGATGACCGGGTGGTACCGGCGCATTCTTATAAGTTCATCGCAGAGCTCCAAAGCAAGCAAAGCGGGCCCTCCCCCGTTTTGATTCGCATTGATGTCAAGGCAGGCCACGGTGCCGGCAAACCTACCTCCATGATTTTGGACGAGGCTGCTGATAAGTGGTCCTTTATGTTCTATAACATCGAATTTGAACCACCGTTTAGTCGATAGCATCGACGGATTCGTCTTCGGTATAGACCAGGGCTCCGCTGCTGGGGTATCCGGCTTTTTGGAGAATGTCTAGGTATTGTTCGAGCTGATCACGGTGTTCTTTGCGGGGTTGTCCTGTTTTGAAATCCAAAACACGGGCGCTTCCGTCTTGACCCAAGAGGATTAAATCCGGTTGGAGGCTGCTGCCGTCTTGCAAGAGGACCGGGTGCTCGCGCAGCACGGTGGAACGACCGTCAAAAAAGGCTTCCAAATCAGGTCTATGGAGTAGACTGCGAGCCCATTGGCTTACTTTTTGACGGAGAACTGGCGCGATGGATTCGTCGTTGTCCCAGGTTTGGAGCACGTTTTCTGATTTTTCTCGATCATGAATTTTGGCCATGAGTCGGTGCAAATAGACCCCTGCTTCGATGGCTTCGGTCGGAAGTTCGGGCCAGTGTAGATTTTGGTTGAGAGCCAACTGCGCGGATGAAATACGCTTTGGCGCAGGCTCCGATTCCAAGGAAGGGGTGGGGGGCAGTTGGGTGGATTCCGACACCAAGGGGAGGTCCGGGGTTGAGGCTGGTTGAAGGCTCCAGGTATCGGGTTCTCCGGGCCATTCAGAATCACGTTCGGTCCGGGTCCAGGGGTCCGAAACGAGATCTTGGCCTTGGATGTAGGCACCCCAAATATTGCCAAGGCTAAACAAACCGTCTTTTTTGCCGTTCCATTTTTCGGTGAGGATTTCCATATGGGTTTTGGCACGGGTCAAGGCAACATAGAGGATGTTGATATAATCCAAATCGTTGAGGTTGTCTTCACTTTCGGCCAAAGCCGCGAAGTCTTTTGGTGCGTTTTTGAGGGCGGAAGTTTCCACTAAATGCACAGGAACGACCCCGGGTGGAACTTTTTCGTCCATCCCCCACGACTCAGCGGGTATTTGCGATATCCATTGTTGAGCCAGCACGGCTTTTTTGTTCCGACGATCCATTTCTGCCACCAATACCACCTCAAATTGTAGACCCTTGGCGCTGTGCACGGTCATTAATTGGACCGCTTCGTCGGTGCCGGACCACTGGATTTTTATTTGGTGACCGACGTTGAGCCACCAGTCTTCCAGGTCTTGAATTCGAGGTCCTTTGGCGCATTGGTTGACCCATTCGTCCAGGAGCCGCTGCACAAAGGGGCTTGGTTGATGGGCCAAATTCATAACCACGGCCAATTCCTGCATTTGGGCGGCCAGGGGCAAAGCGAGCAGGGACGTAACGACCAGGGATGGAAATTTTTCCAAAAGGGCTGTACCCGCGTTTCGTGTAGGGTCCTCCAGGTATGCTTCAGGGTCCAGGTCCCGTAGCAAAGATTCGGCATGCACAGGATCTCCGGGTTGATGGAGGTAGAACCAGGCATGCATCATGAGACGGACCCGGGGGTTGAGACCCAAGAGCAGGTTATCGGGGGAAACGACGGCTTGGCCCCGGCGAATGAGGCCTTGGGCCAACGCAGATCCGGTCCGGTTGGTGCGTACGAGGATGGCGATATCCGATGCTTTGATACCCTGCTGCCGGTAGTGCTGGATTAAATCGTAACACACCTCCACCCGGTTCGTTTCCAAACTGCGTTCGGTTGCCGATGGATCAAAGGCCAGAATACGGGTTCTACCTTGCCATGGAGGGCAGGTTAGAGGGGCCTGTGGGAGTTCTTGTTCAACTTCGAGGTAGGTGGAGGCCATTAGACTCTCCCAATTTTGGCGACACCAACCAAAGAAAGAATTGTTAAAATGCAATATATTGTTACGAGAACGGTAATTTGTCTGCAAGGGAATCCCCTCGTACATTTCGGCCCAAAGTCTGGAGGCCGTAGCGTCCCACCGAGTTGCGGGCAATGCGGCTAACAATCGTGCATCGCCGTTCCTCCATCGATAAATGGACTGTTTGACATCGCCGACCACCATGGCGGTGCCACCCGAGGCTAAGCCATTGTCCATGAGCGGTTCCAGGCATTGCCATTGCAAGAGGCTGGTGTCCTGAAATTCATCGACCAACATGTTTAGGTACCGATGCCCAACGCGGTCGCAGAGGTATTCCGGATGGGTTTGCTGTACCAGGTCGGCCAATTGAAAGTAAAGAAAGTTCAAGGGCATCTTGACGTTCGCTCTGCTAAAGTCCGTAAAGTGTTGGTACAAGGTTCCCAGCAGGGTGGTTGCATAGCGCAAGTCCAAGACGGCTTGCATGAGAACCAGATCAGGAGCAATGGCTTTTTGTTGGCCCAAAAAAACCCGAAGGCGGTCGACCCAGTTTTGAAAATCGGGGGGATGGGTCCCCGTTTTGAGGACTTTGTTTTGGTCGGTGAGGGCTTTTTCAACGCTGGCATGCAGCTTGTGGGCGATGTTTTGCTGGTGTTTTTCCAAGTGATAGATCAAACCCTTGGAACCGTAGTAGAGTTGTTCCGCGCTGTAACCCGCTAAGGCGAGTTCCTCCAGCAAGGAGCTGGCGCCCTCTCTTTGTTCTCGGTGCTTTTCTTCCAAAATTTCCGCGAGTTGATCGTAAAAAGCCGCGTAATCCGCCGGTTTAATTTTTTGGAGGGTCTCCAGGTAGGGGTAGGCGCGGTCTTGGAACAAGAACGAAGCGTAGCGGACCAGCAGATGGCGGATATTCCAGCTTTTTTCGTCTTTGTTGAGGTATTGGGAGAATTTCAGCAACAAGGTGGAAACCTCGTTCTCCTTTTGACCCACTTGGGCCAGAAAGGGCTCGATGGCTTCTTCGATCAGAGCGTCCCGGTTCAATTCGATTTCAAAATCCTGACCGCTCCGCAATTCCCTGTAAAAAGGACGTGCCATTTGGCTGATGAAGGAATCAATGGTCCCGATGGCGGCGTCGCTGTATCGGTGGAGCATGGTTCGGTGCAGGCGCCGTGAACGATCCTGCAGCACTTCGGGTTCCAGGTTCAACGTTTTCAGCAACTCTGCTCGGATAGGGTCGGAGGCTTGGTAGGCTACGGCGTCGTCCAAGCTTCCCATTTGGCGTAATTGCTTGAGGATGCGATGCCTCATCTCCTGGGCTGCCTTTTGGGTGAAGGTGATGGCCAAGGTTTGGCGAACGGCAAGGGGATCGGCCGATGCCAGCACCAAGCGTAGGTAGGTGGTGACCAGCTGGTGGGTTTTGCCAGAACCGGCCGAAGCGCGATAAACCAAAAGTCGTTTCGTTCCCATCGTGTTTCAAAGGTAATTTTGCGTCATGTTGGTGCGGTTACCCTTGGTGGTTTGTTGGTTGGTTTTGGTGGTCGGGGGTTCGAATGCTTGGGCAGCCTCGGCCCATCCCCCTCAGGCAGTCCCTTCAACCGCACCGGGAACTTGGTTTTTTAGTGTTTGGTGGATTTTGTGGCTACTAATGTCGATTTTGGTGGGAAGGGATCCCTCGTATTATCCAACTCGACTGCATCAGTTGGTCAATTACCGGATTTTTATGCAAAGTGTCCGGTCACGGCATGCGGATAGTGAATTGCAGCGCTGGGGCTGGGGTGTTTTGTTGGCCTTGGGCCTTGGGTTGACGATGACCCAAATTCTGGGGGGGCCTCCTGTTCCCGGTTTGGGAGATGCCTTGGTATCCTTCCCGTTCCTTGCGCCTTTTTTTTGGTTTTTGGCCCTAATTTTGATGTCCTGGGCTTTTGATGCTTGGCTTAGGTTGCTTGGCTGGGCGGTGGAATGGGAAGAAATGGTCCACGCCATGCGTCATGGGTCCAGGGTTCTATCCCATCTCTGGGTCCCCCTGTTTTTGCTTTGGGCCTTGGTTTTGGCTTTTGGGAATGCCCATTGGAAAAGCTATATCAGCAGCGGATTCGGGGTTTTGCTCCTGGTGAGCCTGTTCATAAGGTGGTTTCGCCAGGGCCGCATGGCTTATGAGTTTGGTACAGACCGCCTTCTTTTATTGATTTTTTATATTTGCACCTTCGAAATTTTACCACTGACCCTTCTTGCCCACTTTATCCTGCATGGCCGAAACCCCTAACCCCAAAGGCAAAATCCGGAGCATTCTTGTTTCCCAGCCCAAGCCGGAACCGGGGGAACGCTCTCCCTTGGCCGAATTAGCGACCAAATTCAATATCAAGGTAGATTTTCGGCCCTTCATTGAAGTGGTTGGAGTGCCTGCCAAGGATTTCCGCAAGAACCGCCTTGTATTGACGGATTACCCCAGCATCGTTTTTAACAGCCGCAACGCCATCGATCATTATTTCAGGCTTTGCGAGGAGATGCGCTGCGAGATTGACCCCGAAACCCGGTACTATTGCATTTCAGAGGCGGTCGGCCTCTACCTTCAGAAGTACACCCAGTTGCGGAAACGCAAAATTTCTTTTGGCAAAGGCAGATTGGAGGACCTTCTTCCTCAGATGCTCAAACACAAGGAAGCAGCCTATTTGATGCCTTGCGCCGATATTTTACAGGATACCTTCACCGCCGAGGCCCAAAAATCAGGTTTGAACGTTACCAAGGCCGTGATGTTTCGGACCGTTGCCAGTGATTTGAGCGACCTGGCGGATATCAAATACGATGTCCTTTGCTTCTTTAGCCCGATGGGAATCAAGTCGCTCTTTGAGAATTTCCCGGACTTTGTTCAAGGGACCACCAAAATCGCCGCATTGGGCCTGCAAACCCATGCGGCCGTGCAGGATTGCGGGCTGCGTTTGGATATTGCCGCCCCTTCCCCAGAATTCCCATCCCTGGTGATGGCGCTGGAGGCTAGTATCAAAAAAGGCCACAAATAGTTGGGAATTTCCCTTTTCTGTTGTTTCTTCGGGGATTACTCCATGGTACGAAATCGACTTGGCAAAGGATTTGCCGCCTTGTTTCTGTTCCTGTTTTGGTCCTCAGCGGTTTCTGCTCAGCAAGAACCCAAGTGGAACCAGTACATGTTCAATGATTTCTTTTACAATCCAGGCGTCACCGGGTCCAGGAATGCGATCAGCACCATGGTGGCCAGCCGGTACCAATGGGTCAACATCCCTGAGAATGCTTCGCCCAGGACCACTTGTTTCAGCATACATGCCCCTGTTGAGTTTTTGAGAGGCGGGCTTGGGCTCTTGGTTGTTCAGGACGAAGAGTATTTCAACAAATCCACCAACGTCCGCCTGAATTACGCTCTTCGCATTCCGTTGCGCACCTTTAGCATTGGCATTGGCGTTTACGGTGGCATGTTGCAGACTTCTTTGGACGGCACCAAATTCCGTCCGGAGAATCCCAACGACCCGCTTTTGGTTGCCACCAACGTTCAAGCCACCACGTTTGACCTGGGGGCCGGCCTACAGCTCTACTCCAAGAAATGGTTCCTCAATTTGGCGGCCAATCATTTGAACGAGCCGGCTCTGCAGTTCAATACAACCGGTTCGACGTTGACCTATGCACGCAATCTCTTTGCTTCGGCAGGCTATCAAATCCCCTTGGGCAAGTATTTCCGTCTAACTCCATCCGTTCTCTTCAAAACCAACAATTCGGTTCAGCAATTGGACTACAATCTGATGCTATCGATTGGCACCCGGCTTTGGCTGGGGGGAGGGTATTCCCAAAACGACGGCGTTGTCGGGATGTTCGGGTACCGCATGCGCAATGGGGTTCGTTTTGGCTACTCCTTTTCACAGCACTTGGGGGACTTGGGGACCCTGACCAACGGATCCCACGAGGCTTTCCTCGGTTATGATTTCACCCTCAAGCTACCTCCCAAACCCCAAAGGCGAATTTTAACGCCTCGTTACTTCTAAATTTTGCCTTTTTACTGTTAAATCTTGCTAATTTTAGCGTTTTCAAATCATGAACATGCCTAGACTTCCCCTTTCGTTGGTGTCCGTTTGCTTCATTCGCCCTGCCGTATGGGTCCTGCTTTTGGGGTTAACCACCTTGCTATCATCCTGCGGCACTGGGAATACCGGGGACCTCATTGGAGCCAAAGACCGGGGCCCATGGCTCGAAACCACGCCCTACGGCATGGTGTATATCAAGCAGGGAACCTTCCTATACGGTCAGGGAGATCAGGATTTGCTCTTTAACCTCAACAACCCGCTCAAGAATGTGACGATGCGTCCCTTTTACATGGACGATGCCGAAATTTCCAATGCTGAATACCGTCAATTTGTGAACTGGGTTCGGGATTCCATTGCTCACACGGTTTTGGGGAATACCATCGAAGACGAGGATGGGAACGAATACATCAACTGGAAGGCTCGAATTAATTGGAAAGATCCGGCCGTTGTTGAGGAGTTGGAGGATTTGTTCCTGCCCGAAAACCAGCGGGTTTTTGGTCGGCAGGAGTGGAACACCGCTCGTTTTGTCTACAACTACAAGAAATACGACTACACGGGTGCTGTCGCCAGTCAGTCCAACCGCAACCGGAACGAGTTCGTGGAGTCCAAGTCCATTAACATTTACCCCGATACCCTCGTTTGGACCAAAGACATGGCCTATGCGTACAACGAGCCCCAAACACAGTTGTACTTCAGTCACCCGGCCTATTACGATTACCCTGTTGTGGGTGTTACTTGGAACCAGGCCAATGCCTTTTGTGATTGGAGAACCCGCCTTCTGTCGGCTTTCCGTCAGTCTCGCAAGTTGAACCTTCAGTTCCCCTTCCGCTTGCCATCCGAGGTGGAATGGGAATACGCCGCCCGGGGTGGTCGCATGGCAGCTCCTTATCCATGGGGTGGACCCTCCTTGCGTAACAACCGCGGTTGTTTGTTGG
>Ga0247832_1001505_pt1 | contig 40387 bp, 38 predicted proteins | sample LaCruzMarch2015__10_FD_192407 | JGI IMG/M metagenome (GOLD analysis project Ga0247832, IMG submission 192407) | Freshwater microbial communities from meromictic Lake La Cruz, Castile-La Mancha, Spain - LaCruzMarch2015_4m | ecosystem: Environmental > Aquatic > Freshwater > Lake | place: Spain... | reverse complement strand
CCCCCTGCTCAGTGCGTTTGTACTGGTAGAATAAGGGCTGCGCCAAAGGCCCAGAGCCCATCGCCGGCGGCAACCTAATCCCTGGTCTCGCCATCACAGTTGCGTACACCTAAGCGGTTGTGATGCCCCGATCAGTTGTCCTTTCTGGCAACTGAATCCATGGCTTTATGTATTCCATCGTGGCCGGAGATTGTCCCGGCTCGCTCTCTGGTGATCGCCGCCGGGGGCGGCCGTGATCTGGCCTGGCCTCATCAGCGCGTGGCCGCTGAGCTGCTGGCCCGCAGCGGCGGCCGGCTGGTGCATCTGCTGCTCCATGGCGGAGCCCGTGGTGCCGATGCCGCCATTGGCCGCGCTGCCCATCAGCTGGGCTGGTCCTCCGTGGTGATGCCGGCCAGGTGGGAGCGGCATGGCCGGGCGGCTGGGCCAATCCGAAATCGGGAGTTGCTCGAGCAGGCCATTGCCCAGGCCGTGGCTCACACCTCCCCGGTCTCGATCGCCTCGGTGCTGGTGGTGGCATTCCCAGGTGGCGTTGGCACCGCCTCGCTCGTGCAGCAGGCCCGCCGCATGGCCTCCAGTTCGCCGGTGCCGATCTCGGTGGCCGAGGTCAGCACGTCGGCCGGGCTCTGGGCTGTTCCTGCCTCCGCCCGCCCCTGAAGCCTTGCGCCCCATCAGTGCTCCGTTCTCACTCCAGTTCCTTCATTCCTCTTCCACCGTCATGACTGTTCTCACCCCGATCCCTGCTGCTCCAGTCGATGCCCCTGCCCAAGCGGCTGCCCCCTCGGCATCCGGCCCCTCCTGCTCGATTCAGCGATCAGGCTCTCTCTGGCAGTTGGGCATCGAGGCCCAGGAGCTCACCACCGCCATCGGCCAGCTGGCTGAGCAGCTGGAAACCGACGATCCCGAGCAGCGTGCCTCAGCCTTGGCGGAACTGGAGGCGGCCCTCCTGGCAGAAGAGGGCAACAAGGCGGCCCTCTCCGCCAAGGCCGATGCCACCTGCTGGGTGATCGAGCACCTCCGCGGTCAGGCCTCCTACCGCCAGCAGCAGGCCAAGCGCCTCGCCGATCTGGCCCGCTCCGATGCCGGCCGGGCCGATGCCCTGGAGGAGTCGCTGATCTTTGTCCTCACTCAGCTGCAGCCAGCGGCCACACGGTTCTCGTTCCCCAATCACGAGCTCAGCAGCCGCAAATCCTCGGCCGTGGTGATCGACGACGAGGAGGCCCTCGATTCCGAATGGCTCGCCGTCACCACCACCACCAAGCCCGACAAGGCCGCCATCAAAGAAGCGCTCAAGGCCGGCCGCCACATCGAAGGCGCCCAGCTCCTCTCCCGCCGCAGCTGGCGCATCCACTGAGGGGGCCAAGCCCCCCTTGGTTACGGGCCTGCTGCGGGAGCGGGCCCACGTCATTTCCCCAGAGCCCATCCAGCAACCCCATCACCAGAGCCATGGATCTCACGAGCTACGCCAGCGCAACCGACAGCAACAGCCCAAACAGTCCCCGGCCAAGGGGCCACATCTGGTCGACCCGCCTGTGCAGCTGGGTGGTGCCGATCACACGCAAGGGCAGCCGCAGGCCCTCGCCCCAGCACATCCACTGCAGCGAGCCGCCCTGCTGGCTGCTGATCGAACCCCTCGACCCAGAAGCCGCTGCCAGCTGATCCGCTCACCTGTTCCAACCATCACGCCTCACCTCCTTCACCTCATCCCATCGCCGCCATGACCTGCACCTTCTCCGCCGAGCAGATCGCCTCCCTCTCCGCCCCGCTCGATCGCGCCAAGGTGCGCCAGCGGCGCCAGGGCCGCAGCCAGGTGAGCTATCTGGAGGGTTGGCAGGTGATCGCCGAGGCAAACCGCATCTTTGGCTTTGACGGCTGGCAGCGGGAGACCGTCGCCCTCCGCTGCGTCCACCAGGCCGATCGGCCGATCGGCGAGGAGCAGCGCCCCGGCTGGGGTGTCACCTACACCGCCCGGGTGCGCATCAGCGTCAGCGCCGCCAGTCAGCCAGCCCTGATTCGCGAGGGCTGCGGCGCCGGCCATGGCATCGACACCGATCTGGGCCAGGCCCATGAGTCCGCCCTCAAGGAAGCCGAGACCGATGCCATGAAGCGGGCACTCATGACCTTCGGGAATGCGTTTGGCCTCGCGCTCTACGACAAGCAGCAAAGGGAGGTCACAGGTGGAGCCACTGGTGTGGGGGATCGATCAAGCGCTGTCCAGGCGAGCAAGCCCAGGGCGACTCCGCTGAGGGTTGTGCCTCCTCAGCGGCTTGCAGCGCTCAAGCGGCAGGGAGTGGAGTCAAAGGCCCCTGCGGTGGAAACAGTGAAAGCTGATCCATCCGTGCAGCCTTCTGCGCCAGCAATAGAGCCAGTAGTGCTTGATCCGGCTCTGGAGCCCCTCGATCAGGCCACCATCCACCAACTTGTCGACACCATCCGCTCACTGCCCCGGCCTGCACTGGAGGGCTTCACTAAGGCATTCCGCAAGCGTTTCCAGGTGCCAGTAGATGCTCCCTCGATCGCTGACCGCATCCGTCAGCGCTGCCACCACGACTGGATCGAAGCATTTTTGGTTCAGCACAAGGCTGCCTGAAAGATCACCCCAGCTGCTCATGGAGTCCCACATGCAAAGTCATCATCACAATCTCCACCATTGGAAGCACATGCTCGACATCTATGGCGGCATTGACGAGCAGATAAATCATGCCCACATGCGCAAGGCAGGCCACTTGGCTAGCAACAGTTCAGTCGATCTCGCTTCGATAATGATGAGGAAGAGCACTCTTGGACCCTTCTTGGGTCGACAGGAAGCAGTCCTACGGGGCGAGGCTCCCATCTCAGCAGAGGCCAGCTAGGGTGTCTCAGCAGTGCACTGTCGCCAAGGTGGCTCCGGCTGGCTCCTTCCGCGAAGAGGTAAAGTCGGCGACACTCCGATGGCTTAGCCAAGGAGAGCACACGGGATCTTGCATCGTTGAGAAGAGATCAGTATCGCTCTCAAGTTCAATAGGTCGTCGCGACGAGAACCAAGACAGAACACTGTTTCTTCGACTGCTTCCACAGGCACACGCATGGCCAGTCCTCGAAGCCATTGTTCTTTGCGACGGCATGGGAGGAATGGTCGAAGGCGCCACGGCGGCGGAGCTTGCGTTGAGCTCCTTTGTCGGAGCATTCTCGACCAAGAAATACGGCAGCCTTGCCGACCATCTCTGTGCCGCTGTTGAAGCTGCGAACGAAGACGTGTACCGCCGCTTTAGAGGGCAGGGCGGGGCAACTCTTTCTTCGGTAGCTGTCTCCAGTGATGGAGAAATGGCTGGCGTCAATGTTGGTGACAGTCGAATCTATGGCCTCTTGGAGGATGACCAGTTAGTACAGTTTTCCAAGGATGACACCCTGGGCAATGTGCTCTCCGAGCTGGCAACGCCTGGTGCCTCAGCTCGGTTGGGAGAACTGCTCCAGTTTGTTGGGCTTGGCAAGGGGACCGTCCCCCACCGTATTGACTTACGCAATTCGCTGTCGCCGTTTAAGTGCCTTTTCCTTACAAGCGATGGCGCGCATAGACTTCATCAGCCGGTGTTTGATGAAGTCGTCAAGAGCTCGCCTGGCATCGTTGAAATCGCTAAACGCCTGACGGCTTTAGCTGAGTGGACCGGTGGCAAGGATAATGCGACTGTAGCGATCTGGCATGCACCTCATAAGCAGATCCAGCAACCAGCACTTGAAGGCCGGGGCTCACTGGAGATATGGGGTATTCAGGGCAAGTATGAGCTCACAACAAGACAAGACAGTGCATCTTATTCTCCTGGTAGAGACTCAGGTGAAGTGCGAGGAAGTCGCCGGAAGCCGCCGACTAGAAATCGGCGGGTCTCTACCGTAGAGAGGGCTGATAGAAACAGTGAAAGTGACGACACTAGGCGAGAGCCTGTAGTCCGATTCGACTCTTCCGAGTCTGACCAGCCTCTCAGCGCAGATAGCCTAGAAAGGAACAAGAATCAACTTGAGATAGAGGTCCTTGAAAACTAGAATAGCGCATGCCTCCGTTGATATCCAATCGGTATAAGCAGCTGGAGCAGCCATTTCGCGGAGGCATGAGCCGTATCTATGTCTGCGAAGACAGCTTGCTTAAGCGAAAAGTAGTCATCAAGTATATCGACAATCCAAGCGAAGAACGTCGCCTTCTCGACGAGATAGCGGCGCTCCAGAATGTTAGATCGAAACATGTCGTTCAGGTCTACGACTTTTTTCACGATCCGTCCATCCCGGGTTACGGCATAGTCCTTGAGTATGTAGACGGGCCATGCCCAGGTGAGATTGACAGCGAGTCTCAATCTCTCGAAAGCTTTGCCTACATACTTTATCAGATTGCCACTGGGCTATCTGACTTGCATGCCCAAGGCATTATTCATCGCGACATCAAACCCGATAACATCAAGATTGATGAGTCAGGGCTCGTCAAGATATTCGACTTTGGCCTCGCGCGCTTCTCGGGCGTTAATAATGAAACCCAGGGATTTGCCGGGACATTTGGCTATGCAGCTCCTGAGTTACTGACTGACGAGAGGAATGATTTTACAGAGGCAATAGACGTCTATTCATTTGCCGTTCTGGCTTGGCATTTATCAGGCGAAGAACTGCCAGCGAACCTTTCCCCTATTCGTCGCGGCGATGTACCTAGTTTCTTCACGCTATCACTTGGGATCCCAGCCAAAATCTGTAAGCTGCTTGATGCAGCACTCAGCATTGATCCATCTAATAGGCCAACGATCAGAGAAATTCAGCTGGTACTGGAGGAGTTTCTTTTGATCGGTCGGCACAAAGGCCTCCTCGTCGCTCCGGATAAGGTGATAACGATTGACAAAAGTCGTCCTTTTGTTCGCATCAGGCTAGGGAGTGCTTCAAATGGAGAACACTGGTCTATCGCTATAAACTATTCAGGAATCTCCTTCGATGTGGCGGAAACGGTTGGAGACGTACGTGTGAACAATAGGCCGATTCTGGTTGGTGAACAAATGCCCAAAAGTTGTGTTATCACGCTAGGTGCTGGCGGAGACAGGAGGGCATTCGCAACCTTCGACATCTCCAATCCCGAGGTTGTGCCATGAGAAGTCGTCGTCTACATGCAACAGGTGATCTCATCGCCGATCGATACGAGATCCTGGACTTTGCGGGTGAAGGTGGCATGCAGGAGGTCTACCTGGCTCAGGACCTTCATTTAACGAGGAGGGTTGCCGTTAAGACCCCAAAGAATACGTCAGCAGACAAGCGTTTTGAGCGCAGCGCGATTGTGAGCGCAAGAGTGAATCATCCCAATGTCGCCAAGACTCTCGACTACATTAACGAAGGTGAGGCACAGTATCTTGTTGAGGAGTTTATTGAAGGCTCTGATATCAAGCGAGGCCTCGTCGATGCTTTCTTTGCGCTGGATCCTTCTCTTGTGGCAAAGATTCTGCACCATTTGGCAAAAGGGCTGGCAGCTTCGCATCGCGCCGGTGTTGTTCATCGCGATTTAAAGCCCAGCAATGTCATGTTCACTGGTGGGCCCGAAGTGCACGCACTCAAGATTACTGATTTTGGCATCGCAAAAATGGCAGAAGAAGAGATTGACGACGCTCTTGTTGGTGGCGACGAAACAATTACGGCATCCAAAACAGTGATGGGAGCTTTGCCGTACATGGCGCCTGAAATATTCCATTCCGAGAGGGGCGCGGGCATGCCGTCCGATATTTGGTCGGCGGGTGCAATTATTTATGAGTTGTTGATGGGCGACCCCCCATATGGCCGCGGTCGTGACGCATTCAAGCTTCTGATGCAAGCTCCTGTGCCGGATCGTCCAATTCGTTTCCCGAGGCGTGCTCAGTTCATGCCACTTTCTAGTGATCTGGCCGATATAGTGATTCAATGCCTTAGTCCAGATCCATCTGATCGCCCCACGGCTTCTGAACTTTCAGCTCAATGCGCCGATTTATGCTATACGGTTTCGGATAGGAAGCTCGGGGAATGTGCCTTTCTTCATTCTTCAGGGGCTTTTGGGGAAATCAAGGCTGATGACGGAAGCAGGGTGTTTTTCAATCGGAACAGCGTCTACGGGCCAAGGCCGACCCTGGGTGCAAGAGTTTGTTTCTCGAGTTTTCCGGGTAGACCCAATGCCCGAGCTCACCCTGTCCTGCTTCTCATCGAGGAGGCACGCACTTGATTGATTCTGTTTACCATTATGTACCTAGGTAGTGCGCGTCTCGGAGTGACTATGCAGCAGGGGGGCATCAGGCTCTGAAGCGGCTGATTGCAGTCATGGTGTCGCCGCCGTCCGAGCCCGACTGGTGATGGCTGTGGCGCTACTGGCGAGTTCAAGTCTCAGTGCTTGTCGCAGCAGGGCGCCCCGAGATTTATTCCACTTTTCCGCGAGAGTTAGCCGGGATCGGGATCTTCTGCCTCCTTGTGAAGATAGACAATCTCTGGAGCTGGTCGATTTCTAGTTGGCTTGGTCGGGGCTGGACGAAGAATTTCGACACGCCTGTAGTGGCCATATTTGGCCGAATGACAGTCAGTCCAGATGATGGTGGCTTTGGGGCGAGGAGCTGGCTTGGGAGCCCATGGGAACCGCGGTCTACGCCCTTTGAGCCGGTTCCTGAGGATGCGGGCTGATCGTGGGCCGCCTCCAACCTTGTTTCCCCTCGATCCGTTTCTCATTGCTGGGGCCTTTCGCAATAACGAACGCCCGTGAGTGCACGGTAAGGGTGCAGGCCAATGCTGGCTTGCTGCAAGCAGCCCAACGCTCTCATGTCCAGCGCGGAAGCAGGCATGGCACTGGGGAGTGAGCCATCACATCAACAATAAGTTGGTTGGCCTTGGGGTGGGTAGAGCGAGCGATGGTCCTGATTGCCCCGCTCGTGACCACGCGCCTCTTTGAGTGGCCCCGACTGTTCCGGTGCCAATCGGCGGCAGGTCCGCTTGGCTGGCCCGGATCGATTCGGGCGTCAGCCGGGTCATCAGAGCAAGCCAGCACAGCCCGTTACGTCCCGCAGCCTCAAGACCCTGACGAGCAGCTGGAGCGACCTGGCCTTGGCCTGCCTGATCCACGTGGGCATGAAACGGCTGATGCCCGATGAGGACTCAGGCCTGGGGATCGGGGCGGAGTACGAGGAGGCGGTGCGGTTGCTTAACCGGTAGGCCATAACAGTGCACAAGCTGCATAGTTTTGGCACGGCCGTGTGGGGGTTGGAAAAGCCAGGCTGCGCCTGGGCTGTGCTGGCGGCAGACTGGAGCAATCGTCCCCTGCCTTGTATGCCAGACCAGCTGCGGCAAGCGGTGCTCCGATGACCGCTCGCCTGAACAGCATCCGTGACGACGCCAGGCCAAGCGGACTCTTGATCCTAGAGGTCTTTGGGCTGGAGGCTCTCTGATGGTTCCCCGCGTCGGCCTGTTCGCCACCGTCCGCAACCGTCGTGGCCTCACGACCAGCGTCGAGCCGTTTGACGGACCGACGGGACGCCTGCACCTGGTCCAGATCGAATACAAGGACGATCAGTTCCCTCGTGATGAGCGCCTGATCTGGGAGCTGGAACCGGCCAGCCGGCTGCTGGAGCCCACGGCCCTACCCAACGTCGGCTCTGGCGACCCCATGCCGGCTGAGGATTTCGACGCATTGCTGCGTGCCACGCGCTGGTCGGCGGCCACACCTTTCCTTGACCCGGATGGCTTGGGGCCGCTCGAACGCATGCCGGTTGCGAGCCCGTTCCACGGTGCGGTGCAGGTCGACGACTTCCAGCTGGTGCCACTGCTCAAGGCACTACGCATGCCACGCGTCAACCTGCTGCTGGCCGACGATGTAGGCCTGGGCAAGACCGTTGAAGCAGGGCTGATCCTGACCGAACTGCTGCTGCGTCGCCGCCTGCAGCGGGTACTGGTACTCACCCCCGCCTCTCTGCGGCTGCAGTGGCGCGATGAGATGTGGGACAAGTTCTCACTGCCCTTTGATCTGGTCGACCGTGCCCAGACCCATGCACTGCGCCGGCGCCTGGGGATGGACGCCAACCCCTGGCGCTCCTTCAGCCGGATCATCGCCTCGTATCACTACCTGCGCCAGGAGGACGTGCTTGAGCAGTTCCTCGCCGCCTGCCGCACTCCAGAGGGCTCACCGCACCTGCCCTGGGACCTGCTGATCGTCGATGAGTGCCACAACCTGATGCCGTCGGCCTTCGGCGACGACAGTGATCTGTGCCGCATGCTCCGCCTGCTGGCGCCACAGTTCGAGCACCGGCTGTTCCTGAGCGCCACACCGCACAACGGCCACACCCGCTGCTTCACGGGCTTGCTGGAGATCCTCGATCCGGTTCGCTTCAGTCAGACCGACCAGCTCCGGGAAGCCGAGCGCGGAAGGGTGCAGCAGGTGGTGATCCGCCGCCTCAAGCGTGAGATCAATGCCCGCACCAACCCGCCGAAGTTCTGCACGCGCCTGGCACCTCAGGCGCTGGTGTTGAGCCTGACCCCGCAGGAGGTGGCACTCAGCGAGGCCTTTGATGATTTCCGTAAGGCCATCCATAAACTGATCGCGGCTGATCGCAGTGGGCGCCGGCGTTCTGGGAATTTCGCGGTCGAAATCCTTGGCAAGCGGCTGCTGTCCTGCGCAGTGGCCTTCGCCGACTCGTGGCGGCGCAGCAAGGCAGGGCTCGCCGAAGACCAGGAGGCAGCGGATGCAGAGGTGCAGGCGGCTCGCCGCAACCTTGAGGCAGAAACCGGCGATGACCGTGAGATGCAGTCACGGGTGGCGACGGCTGTTGGGGTTGTCGGTGCCTGGCTTAAAGGCGTTGCACCATCACTGCAAAGCGAGATCTCAGCTCTGGATCGAGCGATTTCAGATCTTGGGCTCAATCGCGAAACCGGCGAGCTGACCGAAGTCGACCCGGTTGCCGACTCCCGCTACAGCGCCCTGGAAGCACTGATTGAACGGGTGCTGCGGAAGGAGGGCAGCTGGCGTGATGACGAGCGCCTGGTGGTTTTCACCGAGTACAAGACCACCCTCGACTACCTGGTGCGGCGTCTCACCTCGCGGTTTGGCGAGGAGCAGGTGCTCACCCTGTTTGGCGGCATGGACGATGTGGAGCGCGGCGATGTCAAGCGCTGGTTCAACGACCCGTCGCACCCGGTTCGGGTCCTGGTCGCCACCGATGCGGCAGCCGAGGGCCTCAACCTGCAGCGCACTGCGCGCTACCTCCTCCACTTCGACTGCCCGTGGAACCCCTCACGGATTGAGCAGCGCAATGGCCGCATCGACCGCCACGGCCAGCCGCGTGACGTCACGATCTTCCACTTCGTGACTGACCAGGACCAGGATCTGGCGTTCCTGGCCCACGTGATCCGCAAGGCGGATGAAATCCGCGAGGACCTCGGGTCAGCGAACGAGATCTTCGATGAAGCCGCGCACCGCCGGCTGATCGCAGGGGAGAGCGCCAGCGATGTCCAGGCCACTCTGGACCTCCGCCTCGCCCAGGCCAAAGGCCGGGTCCGCATCGAAGCTGATGCAACCCTCGACACCGGCGCTGAAGGGCAGGCCGCCGAGGTGCAGCTCAAGGCCCTGGCCGCCGAGATTGACCTCGATCCCGTAGCTCTACGCGACACGTTGGAGTCGGCGATGGCTGTGCGTGGTGGGCGGCCGCAGCTGGACTGCTCGGACATGCCGCAGACCTGCAAGCTCCTCAACCCAGCACTGCCGGGGTGGAGCGAGGTGATTGATGAGTCGCTCAGGAGGCCGCAGCAGGGCGGCGCGCTCGGCCCGGTGTCGCGGCTGGCGTTCGATGCGGCCCCTTTCCTCGATGATATCGGCGGCCGCTTGGTGTTCTCGCCCAGGCCCGATGTGCTGATGGCCCACCTGTCGCACCCGATGCTGCAGCACGCCATCTCCACCCTGTCCCGCCGCCGCTTCCCGGGTACCGGCGAGGAAGTCTCCCGCTGGACCGTCCGGCAGGCGCCGTTGCCTGTTGGCACCGATGCCTGGATTTTGCTCAGCGTTGAGGAGCTGGCCGTCAACGATCTGCGCGAGACCTTTCACCACTGGGTCCGCACGCTTGTGTTGCCCGTGATCGACGGGGAGCTGCGGCCCGCGCTGCCCCATTGCAGCGCTCGCGATCTACGAGGAGGTCAGGTCACCCTCGACCGAGGCCAACTCGATGCCGGCCGAGCCCTCGTCGAGGACGTGGAGCCGGAGCTCAAAGCCCTGCTGGGGCAACACGCCGATCAGCTGACCAAATCGCTGCATGAGCAGCTGGAGGAATCGGGAAAGAAGGCGAGACAGGACGAAGAACAGCGCTACCGCAGCCGACAGGGGGAGGTGTCGACGCTGATCACCGAGAACACCCTGGCCAAGCTTGAGCGTGAGATCGAAGCCCTCAAGGTCGAACGCCTGCAGGGAACTCTGTTTGATGAGGCCCAGCGGCTGGATGCGATCGATCGATCGATCGAAGAAAAGCGGGCCGAGATTGATCGCCGCACCAAGCACCACGAGGAGGTGCGATCCCAGCTGGAGCGAGAGCGGGAACGGATCCTCAGGTTCCTCCTTCCCAACCGCTACGCGATGTCAGGCCCGGCGCAGGTGTTTCCAGTGGCGATTGAAGTGCGCCTGCCAGGAGGTGTGCGATGAGCGAAGCATCACTGCCCGGATGGGATCGCCTGAGGCACGGGGGCCTGCTCCTCGATCCACCGCGGCTGCAGACCGTTGCAGCGCTCCAACCTGGGCCGCTCGGGGCGTACCACGATCAGGAGCTGCGCCGGCAAGCCGCTGCGTTGCTGGCGAGGGAAGGCGAGGCATCTGCGTTCGTGGCCTTTGTGCTCGAAAGGGTCTGCGGCTTTGCGCCAGGAACCGGTGTCTGGACACGCGGCTCAGCCATTGGCGCGGAATGGAATCGTCGCACCCCGACTGGAGACACCATCAAGCCACGCCATCTCTGGCGCGGTGAACACGGTGCGCTGTTGCCGGTCTTCCTCGACTCAGAACGACAGGTAGGCATCGGCCGTGGCCGCCGCACGGCGAGCCAGGTGGTGCGGTGGCTACGTGCAGGAACAGAGCGACTGGCCCTACTCACCAACGGCCGGCAGTGGCGGCTGATCTTCGCTGGGCTCGATTTCGATGCCTGGTGCGAGTGGGACGTTGACCTCTGGTTTGAAGAGGGGGAACTGTCCTCCCAGGTGCTGGCCCTCCGCACCTTGCTCTCTCCTCAAGCCTGGACGCCAACGGCCAGCGACCAACCAGGGCCATTGCTCACTGCTGTGCTCGACAGCCGCAAGGGCCAGGCCGAGCTATCAGCCGCCCTGGGCGAGCGTGTGCGGGAGGCCGTTGAGCTGCTGGTTCAGAGCCATGGAGACGTGCTGCGCGAGCAGTGCGCAGACGTGAACCCGGCCGACATCTACCGCGCTGCCGTGCGAGTGGTGATGCGGCTGGTGGTGGTGCTGTTCGCCGAATCCCGTGACCTGCTGCCGCGCGACAACGCGCTGTATCACGGTGCTTACGGCGTGGGCGGCCTGCTCGAGGAGCTGGAAAAAACAGCGGCCCGTGGCGGCAGTCGCCTCGCCCGTTCCTGGAGCGCCTGGCCGCGGTTGCTGGCGCTGTTCCGATTGGTGCATCAGGGCAGTCATCACCCGGCATTGCCGGTGCCTGCCTATGGCGGTGAATTGTTCGAGCCCGCCGTTGGTGGTGACCAGTCCACAGACGGTCTTCACCGCGCTCTGCACATCTTTGAAACCGCCGCGTTCGACACCAGCCGCGGCGTCTTCCCAGACCGTGATGTGCTCTGGATGCTGGAGAAGATCAGCCGCACCCGCGTCAAGCTGCGCCAGGGGCGCCAGAAGACGTGGGTCACGGTGCCGGTCGACTTCTCGGATCTCTCCAGCGAGTACATCGGCATCCTCTACGAGGGCCTGCTCGACTTCGAGCTGAAGACCGCACCTTCCGGGGATCCCGTCATTTTCCTGGCGGTGGGCAACCAGCCGGCCCTGCCGCTGTCGCGCCTTGAGGAGATGGACGACAGGGCCCTGGCTGCCTTGCTCGAAAAGATGAAGGACACCAGTTCCGGTGATGACGAGGAATTGGAAACTAGTGAAGAGGCTCCCGATGATGGTGAGGGAGAAGGCCCTGGCGACGGCGAAGAGGGTGACGAGGACGCTGATGACACCGCTGAGGAGGAGGGCGTTGATACCGACGACGACCGCCATGTGACGCGCACTCGCGCAGAGGTCTGGGCCCGTCGAGCCGTAGAAGCCGGCAAGCTGGTCCGCCGGCCAAGGGCATCGGCTAATGCCGACACGCGCCGCGCCTATGAGGAATCGGTCTCACGCAAGGCACGCCAACTGGTTGTGCGGGTGGTGCTGCCAGGCGAGTGGTATCTGGTTCGCTGGGGCGGAACCCGCAAGGGGTCGGGCACCTTCTACACCCGTCCGGGGCTGGCCGTCCCAACAGTGCAGCGCACCCTTCGCCCCCTGCTCTACGACCCACCGGCGAAGGACGACGGCACTCCGGACCTGGACGCTCCGGCCAGCGCCTGGCTGCCCAAGCGCCCTGAAGAAATCCTCGCGATCAAGACCTGCGATAGCGCCTGCGGCTCAGGCACATTCCCAGTCGCGGTGCTGCGGTACGCCACCGATGCTCTCTATGCCTCGGTGCACCACCACGGCCGAGTGGCTGACCGAGGTGACCGCTCCGTGGTCAGCCTGCTAAGGCCTCGAACGGAGGATGCCGATGATGTGGCAGCTCTCGGGCAGGAACTGATCCCCTGCCCTGCAGATGACGCCAGTTTCGAGCCACGTCTTCGGGCGGTGCTCAAGCGCCATGTGGTGGAACGCTGCATCTACGGAGTGGACCTCGACCCCCTCGCAGTGGAGTTGTGCCGTCTGTCGCTCTGGATCGAGACGATGGACCGCACGTTGCCGTTCTCGTTCCTCGATCACAAGGTCAAGTGCGGTAATGCTTTGGTGGGCACCTGGTTCGACCAGTTCCTCCACTACCCGGTGATGGCCTGGAAAAACCGGGAGGGGGGCGACAAGAACCACTCCAATGGCGTCCATTTCGCAAAAGAGGCGCGGGGCAAGGCTCTGCGCGATTTCGCGATGGGAGATCTCAAGACCGACCTGAAGAACTTTCTATCGGGGCCAACGCTGTTTGATCCGCGCGATCGGGCAAGGGAGGCAACAGAAGTGCACGCCGATGCGCTGGACTTATTAGCCAAGCTGCACGATCTGCCTGTGCAGGATGCTGCAGAGCGGGCACGGATCTATCGAGACGAGCTCTTGGGTGCGCCTGCCTACAAGAGCCTGAAGGCCGCAATGGATCTTTGGTGCGCTTGCTGGTTCTGGCCAGCGGATGCTTTGGAGCAGGCTCCTTTGCCCAGCACCTTGAGCAACGCACCTGAGGCGACTTGCACCGTTGCAGCAGAGACCGCTGCTCGGTTGCGCTTCTTCCATTGGGAGCTGGAGTTCCCTGATGTCTTCTGCGCCGAAGGAGCAGGTTTCGATGCGGTGCTTGGCAATCCACCTTGGGATATCGCCAAGCCGAATTCCAAAGAGTTCTTCAGCAACATCGACCCCCTCTACCGCACTTACGGCAAGCAGGAAGCCCTGCGGAAACAGACCGGCTTTTTCGCTAGTGAGGAGCTCGAGCAGGGCTGGCTTGATTACAACGCGGACTTTCGGGCCCAGTCCAACTTCATGAAGTACGCGGCCGGAGCTTATGGGGACCCAGAAGCAAATGAGGCAAGCAACGACCGTTTTATCATCGAGCGCGGCCGACAGAACGAGGCTTTTCATGCTCGCTGGCGTGGATTAAGGCAGCGAACAACGGGCTACGCAGACCCAGCCCACCCCTTCCGGCACCAGGGATCAGCGGATATCAATCTCTACAAGGCTTTTCTGGAGACAGCGCACTCACTAATGCGCTTTGGAGGGCGACTGGGCTACATCATTCCTTCAGGCCTGTATTCAGACCACGGCACGGGTGCCCTTCGGCGTCTTTTTCTCGATCACTGCCAATGGGAATGGCTGTTTGGCTTTGAGAACCGTGAGGAGATCTTCACTATCGATCGAAGGTTTAAGTTCAACCCAGTTATTCTACAAAAGGGTGGCTCCACAACGGTGATCCAAACGGCCTTCATGCGCCGCAAGCTTGAAGACTGGGAACGCGCCGAGGAGCTGGCCACGCCCTATGTACGAGAACAAGTTGAGCGGTTCAGCCCACGGTCCAAAGCGATCCTTGAGATTCAGTCGCAAAGCGAACTAGAGACAATCCAAAGGATCTATAAGGGCTCCGTGCTGCTTGGCGACGACAGCGACGAAGGATGGGAGATCAAATATGCGACCGAGTTCCACATGACTAATGACTCTAAGTTTTTCCCGCCGCGCACCAAGTGGGAAGAGCTAGGGTATCGACCGGACGAGTACAGCCGCTGGGTCAAGGGCGAATGGCGCCCGATCAATGAATTATGGCAAGAACTGGGCATAAATACCGACAATGTGGAGGGGATTAGCCCAGGGCTCAACGAGGTGGTTTACGAAGCCAGTGCGACCGTGGATCGACGCTCTGCCAATGGATGCATTGCTGGCGGCCGTTTCCTCAACCCAGGCGACGTGGCAAAAACCTCTGGAGGTTTGCGCTGCGCACCAGCTCCCTACAACACATTGCCGATTCCTCGGGCAGAGATTCCTGAGGGAATCATCCTCTCCAGAGCAGGAGATACTTGGATCAAGGAAGACAGGATTGCAAAAGTGGAGTTTACGGATCCACGCGGCAATCCACTGATCATCAAGATTGGTCGCGGTAGGAATGCTGTCGAACTTCCCGTTCGGGGGCCTGCGATTGGACTCCCGCTGTACGAAGGCCGGATGATCGGCCAATTCGATTTCAGCGAGAAAGGTTGGGTCTCCGGAAGTGGACGCTCAGCGGTTTGGCAAGAAATGCCCCCAGAGGAGAAAGTCCTTGCTCCTCAATTCATCATGGGCTTTCGAACAGCCGAACTCGCAGGGCTTGCCAAGCACCTACAGGCGGTGAAGGAGAATCACGGAGATGAGGCTTTTGAGCAGGAGCTGCAACGCCTAACCAGTAGCGATTCTGATACACAACTCCCTAGTCCGGTTGATCCGCGAGTTTCGTTCATGGACGTCACCTCTGCAACAAACCAGAGGACAATTATCGCGGCTGTAACACCGCCAATGCCCAGCGGCAACAAGGTACCTCTTTTTCACTTGCGCAACGCATGCAAGGAGACGCTTTGCACGCTCATGAACTCCTTTGCTTTTGATTATGTCATGCGACGCCGGATGTGCGGCCTTAGCGTCAATTACTTCATCATTGAAGAGGCTCCACTTCCACCGCTTCGATCAATACCGAAGAAACATTTTGTTTCGCTATCCCGCGGCCTTTGTCTTCCTGGCGTCGTGTTCGCCCCTGCATGGTGCAGATCGGCTGACGCCTTATCTGCAGAGCCATGGAGATCCAGCCAAAAGCTTTGTCCTGCTGAGATATTGCGGTGCCGCATTGTTCTCGATTGCGTGTGCGCTGTATTGCTAGGGATTTTGAACAATGCCAGCTTTCGCATGGTCCTTGAAGGATGTGATCACCCTGCGGGCTACACTCATTCAGATCCAAAGGGATTTTGGCGGATTGACCAAGACAAGGATCCCGAGTTAAGGCATACGGTGTTGACGCTGGTCGCCTTCCACGATCTGGAGGCAAAGATCCGCGAGCATGGTGGTGATCGCGAAGCTGGTATTGAGGCCTTCCTGACACAAAACAATGGTGAGGGTTGGCTCCTCCCTGATGCCGTGCGCCTCGCTGATTATGGCCTCGGTCACGATGAGCGAGCACTGGAGCATCAACCCGTCGCCAGCCGCCTGGGTCCCCGCTTCTACGATTGGCAGCTGAGCCAATCCGCAGAGGAGTCCTGGCGCGAATGCCATCTCCACGCCCGCAATCTCCTCGGCGAGAAGGGCTACCAAAACCTGCTCGCCGAGATTGAAGCCGAACGCAGTGGCCATGCAGTCGCGGCTCCGCCACCTTCGGTGGCAGAAATCCCGGTCAGCGACGACCAGCAGATGCAGCTTTTCTCCTGAGGACCCGTCATGGCGCTCAACCCCGTTGTCTTCACCGAAAAGATCGTCCGCAGCTTCCTGCGTTATCAGCTCACCGCCTACCCATTTGCCGATGAGCGGCTGCTCGCTCAGATGCGGGAGCTCCTCTCACTCGATGCCACGCGCAATTCACCGCTACTGAAGGGGCCCTTCGTCAGCGTCTCCCGCCCGTTTCGTCGCGGGGCCGCGGTCGACCAGCTGATCGCTGAAGGGGTGTTTCACCCCCACATGCGTCAGCGCATCCCGGCCGAGATCACCCATGTCTACGGCCACCAGGATGAGGCGATCCGCGCCATTTATGCAGGCCAGACCACGCTCGTCTCCACCGGTACTGGCTCGGGTAAGTCAGAGTGCTTCCTCTACCCCATCACCAGCAAGGGCCTCACGCTGCGCGATGAGAACGCGCCGCCGGGTATTTCAGCGGTCATCGTCTATCCGATGAATGCCCTGGCTGAAGACCAGCTCGGCCGCTTGCGGTCGTTGCTGGCCGGCACGGGCATCACCTTCGGCATGTATGTGGGCAAGACGCCGGAAACAGAAGCTGAGGTGGCTGGGATCCGCTTGCCTCGCGGCGCATCACGTGCCGACTACGAAGCAAAACTGAAGGAAGTCCGCGACGAGCGCCGCAGCGACACGGTTTATCCCCCGGAGGAGGTCTGCTCGCGGGAGGAGATGCGCAAGCCCGGCGGGCAGCCACGCATCCTGCTCACCAACGTCAAGCAGCTCGAGCTGCTACTCACCCGTCAGCGCGATACGGAGCTGTTCAACGGGGCACGCCTCGACTTCCTGGTGTTCGACGAGGCCCACACCTTCACAGGGGCCCAGGGTGCGGAAACCGCCTGCTTGATCCGTCGCCTTCGCGCCTATTGCGGACGCGCCGCGCAAGACACCGTCTGCGTCGCCACCTCAGCCACGATCGTCGACAGGGAGAACCCCAACGCCGCCCTCGAATTTGCCTCACGGTTCTTCGGGGTGCCGGCCGATGCCGTCACCACCGTGGGTGAGGCCTATGAGCGGGAGACCTGGGGGGCTTCCCGCAGTGTGACGCCGGCTCCGAAACAGGATCCAGCCGAACTACTCGCTGAGACGGTCAAGGCGGTTGAAGACCCTTCAGGCGAAAAGGTGCGTGGGGTGTACCGCAAGCTCGCCGGCCAGCCTTTACCGGAGGGCGACTGGGCCGCTGAGCTCTACCAGGCCCTCGCCAGCAACGAAATCGCCTGGCAGCTGGCCGAACTGCTCGCCACGCCCACCGCCCTTGACCAGTTGCCACAACAACTTCTGGAGCGGGTGCAGCGGCCCGTGGGTGAGGAGGAGGTGCTGGCGTGGCTGACCCTTGGTGCCGCTGCCCGCAGCGACAACCGACCCCTGTTGCGTCCCGTCGTGCATGCCTTCGTCAGGGGGATTAGCGGAGCGGTCGTCACGTTCCCCAAAGGGGACGCAGACCCCAAGCTCTGGCTGGCTGCAGAAGACGAGCTGCACGTCAGCGGGGAAGATGACCGGCACACGCACTTCCCCGTCACCACCTGCACCACCTGCGGCCAGCACTACTTCATCACCTTCCTCAAGGACTTCCAGTACACCCAGAGAAGACCTGGTGGCGGGGAGGCAGCAGACGACACCTCCTTCTGGGAGCCACTGGCAGAAGCGCAGGGGGGTAAACGCGTCGTCCTGCTGGATCGGGTCATCGGTGGCAGCGGTGATGACACAGACGACGAGCTCGAAGAGCACGAGCGAACGACACCTCTCCATTTCTGCCGCAGTTGCGGCGCCGCGCACCCCGAGCCCGCAGTGCACTGCCTGCACTGCGGGGCTGGTGGGGAGATGGTGAGGCTCTATGCAATTCGGCAGAACCCCGACAACCCTGGCCACCTCACCAGTTGCCTCTCCTGCGGGGCTATTGGCCGGCGCAGCGGCAGCTACTACCGAGAACCTGCCCGTCCAGTGCGAGCCACCAACGTGGCCGACGTGCACGTCTTAGCCCAGGACATGGTGCACCACTCCGAGCGGCCAAGGCTCCTGGTGTTCTGTGACAACCGCCAGGACGCGGCCTTCCAGGCTGGCTGGATGAAGGATCACGCCCGACGCTTCCGCCTACGGGCGCTTATGGCCCAGGGGCTCAGTGAAGGGCCGATTTCCGTTGGCGATCTGGCCCGCTTTGTCGACGACCAGCTCGAACGAGACGAATCCCTGTCGAGAGCCCTCGTGCCTGAGGTCTGGCAGGTGCAGCGCAAGGAAGGTGGTGGTGGGCGCCACGAACAGGAACGGCGCAAGTTTCTTCGCATCCAGGTGTTACGCGAGGTCACCCTGTCCTCACGCCAGGCGATCGGTCTTGAACCCTGGGGCCGCATGAAGGTGGAGTACGAGGGCCTCAATGCTGCGTTGCCATGGATTCAACGCGAGGCGGCCCATCTGGGGATGCCGCCAGAGGATCTGCGAGACGGTGTCGCCAGCGTTCTCGACTATCTCCGCCGCAAGCGCGTGCTGCACGATCCGGAACGGGAGATTTTCAGCAAGTACTGGATGGACGGCGACCTCGAAATCCAGCAGGGGTATCTGCCGCAGCTCGGGGCCCCCAATGGCACCAAGCTACGGCGCGACGCCCAGGAGAAATCGGAACTGGTCACCCAGTGGTTCAGCGACCGTGGTGACACCGTGCTCAAGCAGGTGGCGAAGAAGTGGGGCGTGGACCCCGACGATCTCGAAGACTTCCTTGAACGTCTCTTCCGCTTCCTGGTCACCCAAAAGCTCCTGCTGCCGGTGACCCTGAAAGGCTCCAAGGGCAGGCCTCTGCCCCAGGTGAGCGGGGTCTACCAGGTGGACGCAGACAAGCTCCGCCTGCAGGGCAACCACGGCATCTGGCGTTGTTGCAGCTGCCGGCGCCGCAGCACCCGCCGCACCCCGCATAACGCCTGCATGGCCTGGCGCTGCAACGGCACGCTGGAGTTCATCAGCGAAGACAAGGACAACTACGACCTGCAGCTGCTCGATGAGGGCTACTCGATGCTCAGGCCCGAGGAGCACACGGCGATGGTGCCCCACGACGAGCGCGAGCGCCTGGAGAACCTGTTCCGCGGCGAGTCGGATGCGATCAACGCCTTCGTCTGCACCCCCACGCTCGAGTTGGGAGTGGACATCGGCCAGCTCGATGCGGTGCTGATGCGGAACGTGCCGCCCCTGCCCGCCAACTACTGGCAGCGGGCTGGCCGTGCAGGGCGTCGGCACCGGATGGCGGTGGACATCACCTACTGCCGTCCCGTCTCCCACGACCGTGCCTATTTCACCGATCCACCGAAGCTGCTCGCCGGCCGAGTGGATCCGCCCGCCTTCAACCTCCGCAACGAGCTGATGGTGGGCAAGCACGTCCACGCCACGGCCATCACCCGGCTGCATCAATACACCCGGGACATTTCGCGCACACCGGCAGAATGGGAGGCGGTGGACGGCGTGCTCAAGACCTGCCTGCCCGATCGCGTGTCCTCCTACCTCTTTGATGGCGGCCTGCTTCGCACGACTCCCTTCGATCTCACGCCCCTGCGGCAGTTGATCGAAGCGAACCTCGACGATCTCTCCAGCTACGTGCGGCTGGCATTCGGCCAGGGTTGGCCATCCCAGGACGCCGAAGTCGCTACGCCCGAGGCCCTGCGCCGGCATGTCGCCGAGATGGTGCCTGGTCTTGAGCTCGTGTTGGGCCGGCTCAACCGCCGCCTGCGCTGGGCGCTCGACCAGATCAAGCGCCTCAATGCCGTGCGAGAGGAGCAAGGCACGCTTGAACCCGAAGACGACGCGCTCTTCCGTCGCTGCGATGCACTGGTCAAGCGCCTCAAAGGCACCGCAAGTCGAGGACGGCGTGAGGCAGAGGGCTACGACGACGTGAACACCTTCGGCGTGCTCGCTGCCGAAGGGTTCCTGCCGGGCTATGGCCTCGAAGTGGGTTCAGTTCTCGGCACGGCCGAGATCCCGTTCTGGCGCACCGGAGCGATGGCTTTCACCCTGCCGCGTCCACCGAGCGTGGCCCTGCGGGAATACGTCCCCGGCAACCTGATCTACGCCAACGGCAACCGATTTGTTGCACGGCGCTTCCACCGTGACGCCGACGAGCAGACCTCCGAGGTGCCGGTGTTCGAGGTGGTGATCGATCGCCAGGCTGTGAAGCCCACAAACCAATCGGCGGCAGCGACAGGTCTTGGGTCCCAGCGTGTTCAGGCGATTTCCGTCTGCGATGTCGACCTGGTGCATCAATCGCACATCTCCGATGAGGAAGATCTGCGTTTCCAGCTGCCGGTGGCTGTCTTCGGGCTGGAGCGTGATCAGCACAACGGAGGTCGTGCCTTCCAGTGGGGCGAACAGCCGCTGCAGCTGCGCCGTGGCGTACGCCTGCGCCTGGTCAATGTCGGAGCGACCCGCGCGATTGAGAGAACCGGCAACTTTGGTTACCCCGTTTGCACTGTCTGCGGCCAGAGCATCTCGCCCTTGTCATCGGACCGGCAGCGCACACTGTTCGACCAGAACCACAAGGAGCGCTGCGGCAGGGAAATCTCGCCCCTGGGGTTCTACGCCGATGTGGTGGCAGACGCACTCACCCTTCCAGGATGCCCCGACCAGACAACCGCCTACAGCGTGCTGGAAGCCCTGCGCTTCGCGGCTGCGCAGGTGCTCGATATGACCATGGATGACCTGCAGGTGCTGGTTCTTGGCCATGTCGACCGCGATGACGTAGATGCCGTCCTGTGGGATCCAATGCCAGGTGGCTCAGGACTGCTGGATCAGATCTGCGAACGATTCAGCGAAATTGTTGCAGCAGCGAAAGCAGTCGTGGATGGTTGCCCCTCAGGATGCGACACCTCCTGTATCGACTGCCTTCAGACCTTCCGCAACGGCTACTACCACAAACATCTCGATCGCAAGCTGGCCTCGCAGAAGCTCATGGCATGGGGCGAGCGACTCTCCCTCTCCCACGACATCCCGGCAGTCCAGCCCTCGCAGGCACCTGGAGAAGGCAGCTATCCGGTCAATGAGGTTGAGCGCCGGCTGCGGTATCTCCTACTCGCCGCAGGCTTCGAGGAAGGAACCCGTGGCGAACAGCTGCAACTTGATCGTGCCATCGGCACCACAACACCAGATGTGATCTATCGCGGACCACACCATGACCCCGATGAAGGCGTCTGCATCTATCTGGATGGCATGAGTGGTCACCTCCATGGTGATCCTGCAACGGCTGAGAAAGACGCGCAGATTCGTTCCTGGCTGCGCAACAACGGCTATGACGTGATCGAGATCGCGGTCAGTGATCTCAGCGATGAAGGCGCCATGACGCGGCACTTCCGAAAGCTGGCGGGGTATCTCAATGCCATCGATCTGAAAGGGCGACTGCGCTCCGACACCAGTTGGTTCAGTGCCAGTGAGGGGGCTTCGGCTCCACCTGAACAGGCGATACTTCGGGTTGTGGATCCCAGACCTGAAGAGCGTTATGTGAACTGCCTGCCGCTGATCCCGCTGAAGGCCGCCGCCGGCCTGTTCAGTGATCCCCAGCAAGTACCAGAGGATTCCGAGTGGAATCAATGGGTTGTCGTAGAGGCGGGCCGGAAGCTACGCAGAGGCATGTTCGTTGCCCAGGTTGTTGGCAAGTCGATGGAGCCACGAATCCCGGACGGCTCCTACTGCCTTTTCTCCACCCCGGTCGAAGGCAGCCGCCAAGGGAAAATCGTCCTTGTCCAGCTCCGCAACGAGACCGATCCCGAGAGTGGCACCCGCTACACCGTAAAGCGCTACGAAAGCGAGAAGTCTTATGGGGAGGATGACACCTGGCGGCACGTCAAAATCACCCTAAGGCCGCTTAACACATCCTTCAGTCCAATCGTTCTTGCTGAAGAGGATGAGGACAACCTGGCTGTGATTGCAGAGTTCCTGCAAGTTCTTTAGCCAGTAGCAGCATTCACAATGGATCCTTGCTACGCGACGCAAGGCAGCAATGCGCGGCAGTCCTCCCACCTGCTGGCCACCCAAACATTCTTGGCTTGAGCTATGCAGCGCAACCCTTCCTATTCTGGCATCGCCTCTGTCCAACTAAGACAGTCTAACCTTGTCGGCTTCTGAGTCGAAGGTGATCTTCTGATTGCCTGCCCACCCCTTGAATGCGGCGTAGAGCTCATACGGGCAACCCATTACGTCTTGGGCCACCTCTTGGCCCGCTGTCTTGTATTGAGCAGAGATAACAACATCGCGCAATTCTTCCAGTGAGAAATCAAAGCCAAGCCCGATTGCTGGTGGTCGAAATCCTTGTGGCGCGCTTTCGGAAATGACGTAGTCGGAACGCTGCTTCAGGATCTTGGCAAGTTCCTCAATGCTTACTTCGGTCACTTGGCGGAAAGGCGTTTAACGTCATACTAAGCATTGTTGTTGGCAACGCTTACCTCAAATCAGCGTTGAGGTGCTCAGCGTGGCTGGGCACTGCGCCAGATCGGCCACCGACTCGCAGAACTGCCGCACCAGCGCTGTGTTGCTCACTCCCCCGTCTGTGCTTTGGCGGGCTTCCATCCTGCTGCATCTGGGGTGTCGACAGTGACTGAACAGCCGGCTTGACCTGGCCGCAAGCAGGGCACGTGACAACACGGGTTGGGTGTCCGGCTCAGGTCAGAAGGGGTTTGCCACCAGGCCAGCGCACAGCCACCGCATCCCTCGGCCAGTCCTCACGCCGCGTCAAGGATCGGGCCAGGCGCCCTCCGATGTCGGGCGTCCTTGCCGTGGCGCTGCGGCCGGCCGGTGGGGGTGGGGTTCTCCGCCGTCCCTCGATGGCTTCCCTCGCTTCTCCCTCCCGCAGCAAGCAGCAGCCCCCAGCCCTCAGCCGTTCTGCTCTGCGTGCCCGCAATGCCCTGGTGCTGGAGCACCTGCCCCTGGCTGATGCCATTGCCTCAGCCACTGCCCGGCGCCTGTTCCCGCTGGTGGAGCGGGAGGATCTGATCCAGGTGGCCCGAGAAGCCCTGGTCCTATCCGCTCCCCGCTGCAGGGCAGGCGAGCCCGCTGGGCCCTATCTGCGCCGCTGCATCACCGGGGCCCTGCAGCACCACCTGCGCGATCGGGTGCGCTTGGTGCGCATTTCCCGCCGCGAGCACGAGAAGGGCACCTGCCCACTCGGCCACATCAGCCTTGATGCCAGCGCTGATGGCGAGCCGTGCCTGCTCGATCAGCTGGCCTCTCCTGAGCCCGAGCCGGCTTCCAGCTGGGCCGAGCAGCAGCTGGTCGAGCAGCTGCCAGCCGACCAGGCCACGGCCCTGAGGCTCACGCTCCTGGAAGGCCTGTCGCTGCGGGCTGCAGCCGAGCGGCTCCAGATCAGCGCCATGTCGGTGCAGCGGGCCCAGAAGAAGGCCATTGCTGCCCTGCGCCAGCAGCTTGCAGGTGGGGGCTGAGGCCCCTTCCCTCAGCTCTGCTCAAACACCAGCGTGGAGTGCGGCCACCAGCCACTGCCGCCCTCGTCGTAGGCCAGCTCCACCATCGGATCGGTGTCGCTGCTGTCTGCCGCCAGGTTGAGCACTGTGGCCCCGGTCTCTGGGCTGATCAGGTCGCGCCAGCAGCGCGAGCCAATCTCCGGCAGGGGTGTCGTGGTGTCAGGCATCGGTCAGGGGCTCACCATCAACCGGTTGCCAGCACCGCTGTTGCTCACTGCCGCAAACTGCCTGTGCTGGGGCGACCAGCAGAGCGAGCGCCACCCCAGATCGGCGGGGGAGCTGCGCACCGTCCAGTTCAGGCCGTCTGGGCTCGTCATGATCCGGTTGCCGGTGCCGCTGCTGCTCACCGCCACCAGCAGCTCCCGCTCGGGCGCCCAGCAGAGGGCGGTCCAGGCGTTGTCGGCCGCCGAACTGCGGCTGCTCCAGCTGATGCCGTCCGGGGAGGTCATCAACCGGTTGCCCCGGCCGCTGCTGCTCACCGCCACCAGTAGACCCAGCTCAGCCGCCCAGCAGATGGCCACCCAGTTGTTGCTGGTTGCCGCGGTTCGCAGCCTCCAGGTGCGGCCATCGATGGAGGTCATCACCCGCTGGTTCCTTCCGGTGCTGCTCACCGCCACCAGCAGCCCAAGTTGAGGTGCCCAGCAGATGGAGCGCCACTCCTGATCCGCCGCAGCCGGGCCGGCCGTCCAGGTGAGGCCATCCGGGCTGATCAACACCCGGTTGCCCGTGCCCGAGCTGGCCACGGCCACCAGCAGGCCCAGCTCGGGTGCCCAGCAGATCGCGGTCCAGCTGTTGTCGGCCGGTGTCTGGCGCAGGGTCCAGCTGCGGCCATCCGGTGAAGTCATCACCCGCTGGCCCGTGCCGCTGTCGCTGACGGCGACAAACAGGCCCAGCTCGCTGGCCCAGCAGAGCGCCACCCAGTTCTGATCCGCAGCAGCAGGACCGGCTGTCCAGCGGATGCCATCGCTGGAGGTCATCACCCGGTTGCCGCTGCCGCTGTTGGCGACGCAGGCGTACAGGTGCAGTTCCGGCGACCAGCAGACGGCCTGCCAGCTGTTGTCTGCCGGCGAGCGCACGCTCGACCAGAGCAGGCCGGTGATGCCCAGCAGCGGCGGCGGGCTCAGAAAATCTGTCAGCGCCGCTGCCGGCAGCTGGTAGGTGCCGGCCTGGGGCCCGGCGGGGCGGGTGATCGCCAGCAGGTCGCCTGGTTGGAGGGTCATCAGCTGCGGCGCTCAGGGCAGGGCCGGCAGGGTGCTCAGGTCCAGCGGCATGTAGTCGCCGGCCGGCTGGGCGGTGGCCATCGCCGCCTGCAGCTGGGCCGCGTCCACCACCCGCCCGGGGGTGCCGTCCGCCAGGGCCAGTTCATCGGCCAGCTGCACCACCCCGGCAGCGGCGGTGGTTGCGGGCTCAACGCTCAGCAGCGGTTGGGCGGGATCGCTCTCATCGACGGCCAGCGGTGCGGCCACCTGGATGCGGATCACGCCGGCGCCATCGGGGCCCAGGGCGGCGTTGGCACTCCAGTTGCTGCCGTCAAACAGCAGCAGATCCCCCTGGGCGATGTCCGCTCCGGCGATGCCGCTCCAGCTCGCCAGGGCAATGCCGGAGCTGCTGGCCAGGTACACATCCCCGACTGCAGCGGCAGCCGGGGCCTCGGTGGTGGTGGGGTCGATCGCACCTCGGTAGGTGAGGGCACCGGAGATTGCGGCATGGAGGGTGCCATCAGCGTCCACCGAGAGGTTGGTGCCCGGTTTGATCGCACCGATTGCCACTGCCGTGGCGGGGCTGAACATGAACGCCTTGACCTCGTCGGCCGTGGCCCGGTAGGGCGTGCTGCCGCGCTGCACCAGCAGCAGGTCGGTGGGCTGCGGCAGGGAGCGGGCGGTGGTGCGGCTCTCAATGGTGGTGGCCATGGCGATCAGTGCAGAAGGGGAGAGAGATGGAGGGGAGAGATCAGTGCGGCAAGGGGCTGAGCAGGCGCAGGTCCAGCGCGATCACCACCACCCCATCGCCGGCAGTGGCACTGATGAGCGGCGCCAGTGCCTGCATTGCCGTGATGCCGCCGGTGGGCGGCGGTTCAGGGGTGCCGCCGTCCTGCAGCTGGGCCTGGCCCAGGAAGATCACCCCCTGCGGCCGACTGCTGCTGCGGCACTGGGCCGTCAGCTCGGCCAGCACAGCCGGATCGGGAGTGGCCATTGGCGCCAGGGCAGTGCTGCTCAGCTGTTGCCAGCCCCCAGCCAGGGATCCGCTGACTGGGGCAGCGCTGGCGGGGATCAGAGCAGGGCATCCCCCAGCTCCAGGGCCGCGAGATCGGCGGCATCGTTGATGCCCTCGTTGCTGCCGCTGGCAGTGCCCGATGCACTGGCCTGGGCTTCCAGCGCCGTGGCCTGCTCCACGAGTTCGGCCTTGGTCTGGCTGCCATCGAGCTCCACGCCGTAAACGGTGGAGCAGAACTCGACGATCTGGGCCTTGGTCATGGCTTGGAAGTCGGTGGGCTGTGAGGCCAGCAGGGCCTCGCCACCATCGGTGGTGGTCTCCAGCGGGTCGTCGGTAGGAGTGGGCTCATCGGGTGTCGGGGCGGGATCCGGCGCTTCCGGTTGCTCGGGCTCGAGGTCGAGCCCATCCACCAGCTCCGGCTCCGGCGCGTTGTCCCCGGTGTCCACCGGGGCCGGCTCATCGCCGCCACTGACGGGGCTGAGCAACTGCCAGCCCAGGGCCTGCCAGCCGGCCAGGTGCACCGGCCAGATCGAGCGGGTCGCCCCGTCCTTGCCGATCAGCAGCTGGCTGGGCGGCAGCAGCGCTGCATCGCCTACACCCGGATCCGGTGTGACGTTGAGCCGCTGCTCCGGGCCCGAGAGGCGAACAGGCGTGGAGGCTGGGTTGCTGCTGTCGAGAGGCTGCAGCAGCTCCAGCGGCAGGGCCTCAGCTCCGGCCGCCACGTTGAGGGTGTCGAGTGGGTTGCCCATGGCGCTCACCTCACAGCCCCTGGTTGGCGGTGAGCGCCACGGTCATCCCGGCAGGCGTGCCAGGCGAAACCGTCGCCCGCGCCAGCCGCAGGCAGGGCGGCGTGATCAGTGCGCTGTCAGCCGGGTTGATCAGCAGTGCGGCGCCGCTGATGATCGCCTCGACCTTGCCGCCGGCGGCGGGGATGGCGACGGCCGCGGCGGTGATCCAGCTGCCGGCGTTGCCATCGGCCAGCAGCGGCGCCAGCTCCAGGGTCACCGTCACCGCGCCGCTATGGCCGGGGTGGGAAGCCACCAGCACAAAGGAGCTGGTGGCATCGAGATCGGTCCCGAGGTTCACCACATCACCGCTGCTGCGGCTGTGCTCGTAGCAGTCGGTGGCGGAGTGGTTAATCCAGCCGACGAGCACCGTCTGGGCGTCGAGCAGCCGAGTGGCTTGAGAGGTCATGGAAGGGTCTCCAGAACAGAGAACAGGGGGAAAAGATCTGTTGTGCCGCCAGGGTCTTGCGGAGCTGATCAAACGCCGCTCAGGGCAGCACCAGCGGCATCGGCGCCACGTTGAACAGGCGTGCGGCGGCCTTGCGGTTGCACACCGCAAAACCCACGTACCAATCCACACGCGTGCGGAACACCGGCGCGTCGTGCACCTCCCCGAAGTCCCGCACCGAGATCCCGTAGCGCCCCTCGAACGGGCCCTGCAGACCGCAGACGGCGGCATCCCCGAGCACGCAGCAGTAGATCGAGGTGGTGTCCCCCGGTTCGTCGTAGCCGAGCACAGCGTTGCCCTCGGCGTCCTCCTCCACCAGCAGGATCTCGATCCCCTCGAAATAGTGGCGGCCGTCAATTACCTCGTAGAGGTCGCCGCCGGCCTGACGGGAGGCGGTGCTGATCTGGCGGCGGGCGGCCTTGCTGGCGATCAGCACCTTGTCGCCGCCGTAGCCGATCACGCTGTCGGTGAGCGCCTCCAGCGCCAGCAGGTTGAGGGTGCTGCCGCCATTGTCGATCGTCTGGTCCTCACCCGGCGCCAGGCGCTTGCTCAGCCCGTTGAAGGCCCGCGGATCGAAGGTGTCGTCGCCGTTGATGATCGCCGCCTCCAGCGTCAGGCGCATGGAGCGCACCTTCATCTCGGTCTGGGCAGCACGGGCCTCGGGGCCCTGCAGATCCACGATCGAGCGGTCCACATCCAGGTCGCCGCCGAACAGGTGCACGAACTCCGAATCGGAGTTGATCACCCCATAGCTCTGCCGGTAGCCCTCGTTGACGGCACGGAAGCCGACGCGGGGGAGTTTCGTTTCGGCCGGGAAGCTCAGCGAGCCGCCCACGAGATTGCGGAAGGGCAAGCGGCGCAGCAGCTCCCCCTCCGCGAAGGTCTTGAGCACCGCCAGCTGTTCAGCGCGGCGGGCGTATTTCTGCGCCTCGATCAAGGTCAGGCCCAAGGGCACGCTCCCGGGGCCTCGCCCCAGTGACAACAGCAGCTGTTGCCAGGTGTCCCCACGCCCCAGCCACCGAGGAGACAGAACCGTGGTGGCCCAGCTCCTGGTGGATCGGCTACGCGCAGCCCTCCTCATGGTCCGGGCGGCCTCAAGGGCTGCGCGAGTCAGCCGGACTGGTGCGTTGGCTGCGCTGCGCTCCGCATTGCAGAGGGGGCTGCCCCTTGACCCCGCCCGGCCTGCTTCGGGGTCTTCGCTACGCCTGCCATGGCTTCCGCATCCCGGATCCGCGCCTTCCAGCTCCTGAGCTCCCGCACCCTGGAGCTGCTCTGGGAAGAGGCCTCGGCCCACCGCCCGGCTCCTCTGGAGCGGCTGGAGCAGCTCTGCGCTGATCTGCTCTTTGAGCGCCAGGTGGCCACGCCAGCTTCGGTGCCGGTCTGGTGCCCCGAGAGCGAGCTGCCCTTCTGAGGGGGCGGCCCCGGCTGCGGCTGGGGCGCTCTCTTTGTGCCCGCAGCCGGCGCCCCCCAAGCGACCACTGGCAACAGGGCTCAGCAGCACCACGCCCATGGCCAGCCCCATGACCCCCGAGCGGTTCCAGGACCGCTTTGAAGCCTTTCGCGGTGAACCCCAGCAGGTCTCCGGCGTCTGGACCCTCCATGCCGCGATCACGGCGCTGCCCGGCAGCGAGGCCGTGCTCAATGAGCAGGCCCCCTGGGCGCTCACCTTCAGCCAGAAACCCGCTGCGCCCCCGGCACCAGCAGCTCCCAGCGGCGGCCTCGATCCGCGCGGCTCGGAGGAAGCCGGCATGGCCGGCCCCCAAAAGGCTGCCCCGGTCCAGCCCGGCGACACCTACCTGCTGGTGAATGACCGGGACGAGGACATGGAGGCCTACGACCACACCGGCAAAATCCTCTGGAAGATCCCCTGCCTGGCCCGGGGGCAGGGGGCGGACAGCGACTGGAGCCACACCAACACCGACACCCCACCTGGGCTTTACCAGCTCGGGAAGCTCTACGCGGACTACGAGCAGAACCCCAACCCGGCCTGCAGCGATACCGCCATGGGCTACGGCTGGTACTCCTTCGATATGGAGGAGCTGGAAGGCCAGGAGGTAGCTGTTGGCCGGGCCGGGATCATGCTCCACGGTGGTGGATCGGCCTGCGGCTGGCCCATGGCTTGGGCGCCCCAGCAGCCATTGCACCCCACCCTCGGTTGCGTCCGGCTGCACAACGCCGATCTGCGCGACAAGGTGCTGCCGCTCTACCGCCAGGGCACGGTGTATGTGGGGGTGTTCCAGGAAAAAAAGTGACGGCGGGGCCCGGGAAGGGGGAGCCCGGGCCCCAAGCCAACCTGCAGCACTGGCTGGACTTCTTCTGCAGCACCGCCGTCACCGAGGCCAGCCTGGGCGTCATCCAGGCTTTCACCCCAGAAGAGGCCTGCGGCTTCCTGGGCTGCATGGTCATCGAGACCGGTGAGCCGGAGCTGGAGAACCTCGATGTGGTCGAGGCCGGCAGTGGTGCCGGTCGCGGGGCGATGCAGTACACGGGCGTCCGCCGCACTGCCTACGACGCGGCACGGCTGCAGGCCATCGCTGAGGGGATCGACCCCAACAGCAACGGCTGGCAGGAGCAGTACTTCGCCGAGGAGTATGCCGGCCTGCACGATCCGCCCCAGGGTTCGCTGATCGGCTGGACCTGCGTCTTTGAGGACCGCCAAGCCGGCATGGATCCGGCCGAGGCGGCGGCCTATTGGACCGGCTCTGCAGCAGCGGCTGAGGGCTACTTCAGGCCCGGCACGCCCCACACCGAGCGGCGCCAGGCGGAGGCCCGTCGCATCTGGGGGCTGCTGCAGAGCGGGGCGCTGGTGCTGCCTCAAGCAGGGGCCTGATCATCGGAAGGAGCAGCGATGGACGCCCGCCCACTGCCCCGGCCGCCCAAGCCGCCGTTCGACCGTGAGCGGTTCGTCTTCAAGATCCTGGCGGTGGTGATCGGCACCCAGCTGCTGATCTATTCCCTCGCCGCCGGGGTCTGCGGTCAGCGGGCGCTGGAGGGGCGATCGATCGGGCAGATCTGCCCCGGCACGCTGGAGCAGCTGCAGGGCGGCTTTGATTCCACCCTCAAGCTGCTGCTGGCGCTGCTGGGCGGAGCAGCGCTGTCGCGGATGGATCGGTAACTACTGGCACTCAATGCAGGATTGTCGATAAATGCTTGCAGTCCGATGCCAGCACGCTGGCAATCCCTCTGGTCAACCAAGGGCATTCCGCTGATGCCAGGGCGAGAGTCATGTACCTATTCAAGCGACCAGTTCAGCAGAGCATGTTCATAGCCGAAGGTAACAACTCTCAACGTCGATCCTTCCGCATTTGTCCAAAAGAATAAGCAGTGCCCCTGCGCACTGCAATCCTGGTGCTCTTGATACTTAAAGCATGTTTCTCTCTTGAAAGGGTCGAATCGGCCTGTCTGCGGATCTGAAGGATACTTTGATACGCAGTCGAGACCAAGAGTGATTACTTTTTGCCAACCGCTCGCAAGCAGTTTCTTCCTTTCAATGTGATAAGGCAGCCCTTGCTGCAATACGGGCACGCCTTGAGCGACAGCCACTTGTGAGCCAGCCAATGCAATAAGCACTCCCGTTACGAGTTTGCTCATAAAACTGTCTGTCAAACCAGCTTGCTCCGGGCCTCTCCAGTCTGAGGCCCGTCCTACGGCCGCGCCTCCGCTGGGATCGGTCCCGTCGCTGCGCCGTTTGGGCGCCGATCGTCATGGCCATCCAGTCCACTGGCTTCTCTGCTGCCGCCTCACCGTTCTGCCGGCCAGAGGAGGATCCATTCCTGCTGCTGGAGTCCTGCGGCAAAGCCATCGAATCGATCCTCAGGGGCCATGCCGGCAGGCCGCTGCGGCGCACCTGGATTGATCGGCCCTATGGAGAAGAGGAGATCTCACGGCTGGAGGAAGAGGTGCTGCCGGCGATCCAGCAGTGCCTGGCGCGGGTCGATGAGATCGATAGCGCCCTGGAAGTAGAAGCCGAGCTGAGTTACCGCCAGGTGGTGGAGGCTGAGGCGCTGCTGCGCCGCGGCGGGCTGCAGAGCAGCGGAGCCATGCCGGCTGTCTGATCCTGCGGGGGCCTTTGGGCCCCTTTCGGCCTGCGCCGTTCCGCCTCTTGCGCCTGCTCGGGCTCCGCGGCTCCGGCCAGGGGATGTGAGGACCGCAGTAAGGGGCCGCCACCAGAGATTGCCCTGCCACCAGCCAGACCGGGACCTGTGCCCAGGCCACAGAGAAACGGCGGCTGGGGTGCTGCAGAGCGGACAGCCAGGGCGCCGCTGCGCGGTAGGCCGCATCAGTCCTGACGGGAGCAGGAGGGACGGACCTCGATCCCAGGAGAGCCAGCACCTCTGGTCGCCTGGCGCGGTGAGAGATCAGGTCGGCACTTGCACCGTTGCCACTGGAGGCTGGCTGGCAGGGCGGAGCGAAACCCCTCCGCAGCATGCCCCTGCGGCTCGCACTGGCCAGGGCTGTCGCGAGGCTCGCTGGGCTCGCCCCTGGCCAGCACGGCGCCTGCGGGGCGTCTGGTCGGTGTTCTCCGCTCCACCCCAGCCATGGCCACTCCCCAAGGCCCCGTCTGCGAAGTCCGCCTGCTTGTGGTTCACCGCTATCCGCCCGGCGTCCAGAAGCTCGGCACCACTCCCTGTGAGGTCGAGTTTTTGGGCCGCCGCGGCAAGGCCGTCAAGAAGATGCGGCTGATCCCTGCCGAGAAGGCCTTCGCCTTTGCCCGCAAGCTGCAGGGCACCCCCGGCTGCACCGTCTCGGTCTGCTGAGCCTCGGGGCTCAGGCCCGGCTGCCGGTTGGTGGCCGGGCCTTGATCGGTGGCTCTGGCAAATGTGGGTTTCAGTCCATCGAGGCCATGGCCACCCGCACCCGCAAGACCGGCACCGGCAAGACCAGCAGCAAGCCGCGGCGCACCACAAGAGGAAGCAGCACGGCCGCCCCCGCTGCCCCCCAGCTGTCTGGCATCAGTGCGGCCGAGCGGAAGAAGCTGGCCCAGGAGGAGGCCCGCTGGCGTGCTGAGAGAGATCTGCGCACCCTGCGGCAGGCCGAGGAGATTCGCCGTGATCCGAGCCGGCTCAAGCGGGCCGCCACCATGGCCGCCGAGGAGATGAAGGCCCTGCAGGCTGTGCGCGCCATCAAGCGCGGCAGCTGAGGCTCGCTCACAACCAGTGCCGGTAGCTGCTGCGCTGCTGGCGAGCCCGGGCTTTGGAGCGAGCACTGCCGAACTGGGGGCTGGATCCATCGCGGCGCCGCCGCACCCAGACACCCCTCCGAATCAGCCGAGAGTCGTCTGGATTGGCCCGGCGGGCGGCCACGATCGCCCCGTAACCACGCTTTTGTTTGGCGCGGGCACGGGAGCGGGCCTGGCTGGCGCTGGCGGCCGGCACCACCGTGGCGGTGGATCGGTTGCGCCAGAACACCAGATACCAGGCCATTGCACTCTCCCTTTCAGCTGATCAGCGCCGCGGTGCAGCCGCCCGGGGTGTGGTGCCCTTGACGGCTTCCAGGTAGAGCTCGGCGGTGCTCAGGGTCTGCAGGTTCACCGCGCCGCCGTGCTCGTGACCGCTCTCCGGCACAGCTGCCGAATAGAGGCCGCTGCGTTGCTGGAACAGGAAGCTGTACACCGGGTGGCGGCGCAGCTCCTCCATGTAGTCGCCATCGCTCAGGGCCACGCCATCGGCGGTGAGCGGCTGGCCCTTGCCGTCCACCGGCAGCAGCCGCTCGCGGCCGTCCACCTCCCCCAGCTGGAAGTGGCCGCCGCACAGCGTCACGAAGGTGTCAAAGAACGTCCCCCGTTCATCGCCGCCCACCCGGCCTTCCGCCTCTGAGAACAGGCGCTCCATCAAGCGCTCCTTGCGCAGGTTCTGCACCTGGGAGCGGGCCTCGTCCCGTTCCTTTTCCACGCTGCGCACGCGGCGCAGGTTGGCCTCGTTGAGCTGGCGTTCGCGCTCGCCCACCTGGCGCTCGAACTCCTCCCGCTTGCGCTCGGCGTCCTGCAGGCGGGCGTACTCGTCCGGGTTGATCTCCGAGAACCGCGACAGCTGGGCACGGGCCTTGCGCAGTTCTTTCTCAAGCTGGTTGCTGCGGCGCCGTTCGGCCCGCAGGGGATCAGCAGTGCTGGTGGAAGCAGCGGGGGGATCGTCGTGGTCGCCGCAGCCGGTGCCGGAGTCCTGGGGAAAGTTGGGCTCATAGCTGTCGTCGCCGGCAGAGCCGCCGTCGAGGCTGCTGGCCTCGTCGTCGTCTTCGTCGAGGGGGTCGAGGTCAGCAGCTGGTGGAGCAGAGGTGCCAGCGGGGCCCTGGTTGGGCTGTTGCTGCTCCTGGCGGTAGACCTGCGAGGGAGCGGCAGGGGCCAGGGGGGCTGAAGCGGTGCCGCTGCTGGGGCGGCTGGATTGAGAAAAGAAGGAAGAGGGCATCACCCATCACGGCTGTGGTGCTGCGGGCGCCCCGTCCGGGCTGCGCTCGCACACCCTGTTGCCAGCTCCTCAAAAGCCCTGCTCAGGCAGCTCATCCAGCACGGGAGCAGACCGCCGGGCCGGCAGGTAGATCCACTCCCCCGCGGGCAGCGGCGTGGAGGGCATGTAGCCCGGCACCAGCAACTGCGTCCCCGCTGGGATGGGCGTGGTGGAGCGATAGTCGGGTAGCAGCAGGGTGGTGCCTGCCGGCAGCGGCTCCTCGCTGGGCCAGCTGCTCAGCTCCGGGTTGAACTGGCGGAGCAGGGAGAGGCTGAGGTTCTGCTCGGCCGCCACGCTGCTGAGCGTGTCGCCTTCGACGCTGATGTAGGTCTCGCTCTGCTGCAGCACCGGGTTGAGGCTGCGCAGCTTGGTTTCCGTGGTGCCATGCCGCCCGGCCAGCACCGCCAGCGAATCCCCCTCAACTGCAGTGATGCTCTGGGTGCTCTCCAGCTGGGGGTTGATCCGCCGCAGGGTGGCCACGGTGGTGCCGTAGCGCTCGGCGATCAGGTTCAAGGTGTCGCCATCCCGCAGTACCAGCACGCTGTGGGGACTGAGCACCAGTTGGATCGCTTCCCCCAGCAGCGGCTGCAGCAGCAGGCCAATGCCGCCAGGGCCGTAGTCCGCCCCGAAGTGCATCACCTGGCAGCCGGCGAACTGGGCCCGCCCGCCTGATGGCAGTCCGCCCACGGGCTGGAGCAGGGCCAGATCGCCCAGCCACATCACCCCCTGACAGGGTGCCTGCACCGTGCCCAGCAGCGTTGGATCCCAAGGCAATGGAGCCTCGTCGCGAAAGCCGGGGGTGGCCCAGTCCAGCTCGGCCGCCAGCCAGTCGAAGGTGTTGCTGGTGCTCACCGGCAGGATCGCCGCACGGCAGAGGTAGCCGCGCAGGAGCACATCACCGGGGTCGGTGAGGGCGGTGTCGTTGTAGCCGCTGACGATGCCGCTCTGCTCCAGGAAGCAGTCGATCACATGCCGGCGGATGGGAACCGGATTGCGGCTCTCGGGCCGGTCCACCTCAAACAGGCAGAGGCGGGCATTGGCGTAGGGCTGCAGCGCCAGCCAGAGAGGCGCGGCCGCCGCGGGCTGGGCCACCCGGCCGTCGATCGCTGAGGTGGGTGCAGGCAGCGAAACCAGCTGCCCCCACAGCGGAGCACCCCGCAGGGGGTTGAGTCCCTGGTTCAGCGGCGAGAGGGGTTGCTCCATCGCTCAGCCCCGCACCAGCGATCCCCGGAAGGGGTCCGGGTTGCACTGACGCCAGTTCTGCAGCCTTGGCAGCAGCAGCGCCAGCTGGCCGATGTGCTGGCTGCGTTGCCGGTTCAGCACCACCGCCGGTGAGGGGCCCGCAGGGTTCCACTCGCTCTCGGTTTCCTCCAGCAGCAGCTCGGTGGCGTACTCCACCACCGCCAACTTGCTCAATGGCAGTGGGTTGGGCACCACGCCACCGGCCACGCCCTTGCGCCGGCTGCGCACCGGGCTGTTCACCTCTGCCGGTGTCAGTGCGGCCAGCTGCTGGTCCAGGTCAGCAATGGCATCGAGGTGGCCCTGGGCGGTGCAGACCCCTGTGGGGTAGTGGGTCTGCAGCTGGGCCATCTCCCGGTTCAGGGCCGCAAGGGCGGCACTGGTCACCGGGATGGACAGGGCGATGCGCAAGGCCTCGGCATCACCGGGACGCCAGGTGCAGGTGGGTGGGGAGGACTGGGTCATGCCCTCCCTTGCCAGATCAGCTGCCCCCGTTGTGCTCGCTCAGCCCCAGCTGCTGACGCAGCTCGGCGCCGTCGATCACTCCCCGCTCATGCAGCACCAGCCACTCCTGCACCGAGGGCTGGGGTTTGCGCGGCGGCTGGGGTGGCACCAGTGGGCAGATCTCCACACTGCAGACCGGTTGATCCGCCAGCTTTTCGCCAGTGAGGCGGGTCCACTGGCGCAGCAGGGTGCTGAGCATCGAGGCCTTCTGCCCTGCCAGTGACTGCAGCACCGCAAAGCTCTGGCCGGCAGTCAGGGAAATCTCCAGCTCGGTGCGGGCTGGCCCGTGGCCACCGGCGGGGATCAGGGCGTCGCGGCGCATGGCCTCTTCCAGCTGCTGAAGGTAGGCCCGGTGCTCCGCCAGCGAGCGGGCCTCGATCTCCACCCACTCGAACTTGGCACCCTCAGGGAGGTCCATGAAGGAGGAGGTGGAGAGCACCAGGCGTTGGGGGCGCTGACCCTCTGGTCCGCCGGTCGCAGCACCGGTCCCAAGGGCGCCGTCGCTGCGGCGGAAGCCGTAGGCATCCACCAGGCCAGTGCGCACACCCACCGGCAGGGCGGTGCGTGACAAAAGATCCTCGTATTCACTGCGGCAGCGGTAGTGGTTGAGGTACTGGTGGGCCAAGCCCAGGTGGGGCAGATCGCCTTCCCCAAAGGCGGTGCCATCCACCGAGTACCAGAGGGCCGGTAGATCAAAGCGCTGCGGCATCCGTTCCGGCTCCCCCACCGGCACCACGTCGTAGCCCTCGACGGCGCCGGGGTTGGGGTTGGCCTGCCAGCTGCGCAGCACCAGCCCGTCGTCGGTGACCGAGAGGCTGCGGTAGAGCCAGGCCTGTGGATCGGGCACCAGACCGCCGTGGGCGTCGATCACCACCGTGGGCACCGCTGCATTGCCACTGGCGAACCGGGGTGGCAGGGCCTGGCGGCGCGGTTCGCGCCAGACGATCTCCACCGGTCCCGACGCTGGGGCGCCTGTGGCGCCATCGGTGGGCAGGCGCCAGTTGAGCAGGTCACCCCGGGGCACCAGCTGCAGCCGCGGCAGGGAGAGCCGGTCTCCTTTGGCGAGGGCCTCCAGCCGGTCCCCTTCTGAGGGCCAACGGTGCTGGGGGGGGAGCTGCAGGATCAGGCAGCCCCCATCGCGCAGGGTGAGCAGGTCGGCCAGGAAGAGGAACACCCCCAGGTCGGTGCCCTGGCCGTCCACGTCGGTGACCACACGGGTCAGGGAGTCGGGCAGTTCCTGCCAGGCCATCCTCGACAGCATCCCGGCGTAGGTGCGCAAAGCATCGCGGTAAAAGCCCGTTGGCCGGGCAGCTTCCAGCCGCTTGAGGTAGCAGGTCTCGGGCTCCTCGATGCCGCGGGGGAGATACACCGGCCGGCGGCTGGTGCCATCAGGGAGCTCCAGCAGGGTCCAGCAATCGTAGACCAGCTGGAGGCGATCTCTCAGGCCAGAGAGGGTGGGGTGCTCCAGCCAGGGAGGAGATAGGTGCGATGTTGGCTGCATACAATTGGGGGTAGCAGCAACTTCCAGGCGGGAACTTGTGGGCACAGGGAACAGTCTTGGCAAAAGCTCTTGCCAGGGGATGCATGCAAGGAGAAGGTGCCCGCGAAGTTCTGGATTGCGATTGCAGACATGAAGCGGCTAAGTGCGCATTGCGGGGTACAGCTCTGTAGGCCGTCTAAACACGGAAAAGGCTTATGTTGACTAACGCGCCCTGGCGAAATAGTTTTCCCGCTTTTCATTGTTTCGCAGGTGCTCTAAAATGCAAAACCCTAGGGTGGCGCTCCAAGGCCGAATAGCCCTTTCTTTGGCGATTGACTATCATGACTCTGCCGCTGGTGACAATAGTCGAGCTTCGCGAAGCAATTGCCGAAGCGCTTGCCCAGGAGAAGTCTTACGATCTTCCGTGCGTTTGTGTTGATTTGGGACTTGGATCCGGAACCATAGAAGAGGCTCATCAGAGCAAGCGTGCCTATGTCCGAGCTCGAATTATAAGCAAGGGCTTGAATGATCTAGCTGCATTGGGGGAGAAGCTGCGAGGAAGATACTCTAATATTGAACAACTTTCGAGCATGCTAGATGACATAAGTGCAAAAGCTGGAGGGGTAAGCGGAAATATCAAAAATCTCATTTTTGCCGCTGATGGCCCTAAGCCGGAGCTGGTCCTGACCGACGCGTTAAGCAATACCGTCGAGATAGTTAAAAATGCCGAATATTGCCTTGTCTATGATCTGCCTATCCTTTCACCAGGCCTGCTCTGGCATGATTTGGTGATATGGTGGGGTAAAAGTAGAAATCCAGACTTCTCTTTTCATGATACCGAAAGAGACTTATTCCGAAGGCTGATGAGTTCATTGGCATCGCCCCCTGAAAAGCATTTCTTTAATTCATATTTTAAATTTTATCATTCTACCTTGGGAAAACAGCTCCCTGCTTTAATCCCCCAAGTATACCTTCACTTTGACCCAAAAAGCCTGAAGGAGCTAGGGGGTCGACAGCGCTTGCCACGTCAGCGCATGGACTTCTTGATGCTTCTGCCAAACAACCAAAGAATTGTAATCGAGATAGATGGAAGGCAGCATTATTCGGAAGATAATGACACGCCTAGTCCCAGGAAGTACTCGGAAATGGTTGCCGAAGATCGTAGGCTGCGATTATTGGGCTATGAAGTCTACAGATTTGGTGGATACGAACTGACCCGCGACGAGTCTGGCGATTCGTCAGGCGAGGGGCCTGTGCAACGGTTCTCTTGATTAGGCAGCAAGCTCCGTTAGCAGGTCTTGTCGCCTAGGCTGGTACACATGTACCAAAGGTGCCTGCCATGGCCATGAGTCGGATTCAGTTCCAGGCCGGCCTGTCGCTGCCCAAGTTCATCGAGCTCTACGGCACCGAGGAGAAATGCGAGGCCGCCCTGGAGCAGGCGCGCTGGCCTGATGGTTTCAGCTGCCCCCGCTGTGAGTGCAAGGAGTACGGACTGATCCATGGCAGGCGCCACAAGCGCTATCAATGCCGGAGCTGCCGCCATCAGGCCACCCTCACGGCCGGAACCATCCTGGAGGCGACCAAGTTGCCGCTGACCACCTGGTTCCTTGCTTTCTACCTGGTGGGCCAGGCCAAGACTGGCATCTCTTCACTCGCTCTGAGGCGCCATCTCGGCGTGAACTACCGCACGGCATGGCTGGTTCACAACAAGATCATGCAGGCGATGAAGGAGCGGGATGGGGCCTATGTCCTGCGGGGAAAGGTACAGGTGGATGATGCCTACCTTGGCGGAGAACGCTGTGGTGGCAAGGCAGGTCGTGGATCAGAGAACAAGGTGCCGATCGTCGCGGCCGTATCTCTCGATGATGCGGGCCACCCCAGGCATGTGAAGCTTGCCACCGTTGCCACATTCTCGTTTGCTGCCATCGCTGACTGGGCACAGGATTCACTGGCGATAGGATGTGAAGTGATCTCAGATGGACTTGCCTGCTTCCGCGCTGAGGCAGAAGTCGGTTGCCTGCATCAGGCTGTGGTCGTGAACGGACGCCATCCCAATGAACTGCCGGAATTCCGCTGGATCAACACGGTGCTCAGCAACTTGAAAACCAGCTTCAGCGGCACCTTCCATGCCCTGAAATTCGATAAGTACGCCGATCGCTACCTGGGTGCCTTCAATTACCGCTTCAACCGGCGCTTCAACTTGGCAACGATGACCGAGCGTGTGGTTCATGCCATCTGCAGCTGCGACGCTCGGCCGGAACGCATCTTGAGGAGTGCGGAGCTAGCTACCTAATCAAGACGGTTCTTGCGCCAGCTCTTTGATAAGCACGAAATCAATGCTTGCCCAGCAGGCTAGAGGCTTCTTGCGCAACAGGATGGGCGATTTGTTTTGCAGCAAGATGGTGTCGCTAGCCAGATGGATGCCATGATTCATTCAACTGGAAAAGCGATCACCCGTACTGAGCAAGCATCGACGATCTGAATCCACTGCGCGCGGCTGATCCCTGTCCGCTCCAGCATCTCGTCCACACCAACTCCTGATGTCAGCAGCCGCTGCCCCCGCGCATGCAGCTCCCGCCACGTCGGCGGCACCTTGAGCAGGAAGCCGTTGTCCCGCAAGAAATGCGTGATCTCCCCATTGGCGTAGGTGCGCCCATAGGGCCGGAAAGGTCCCCGCGAGGGGTCGTAGCGCCGCGCCGCTTTGATCAGCCCGATCATCGCCAGCTGCAGCAGGTCTTCTTTCGGATGGACTGTGCGCCGAGCAAAGTTGCCGGCGATCTTCTCCGCCAGATCAATGTGCTCCAGCGCCAGGGCATCAGCAGCGGCATGGGGCTGCACCGGCCGTTCTCGCCGGGGCCTGCGCCGCGGAGGCCGCTGACTCTGAGATCTGGTCGGGTGACGCACTGGATCGTGGAGGTTGATCTCCAACTGCTGCGCTCGGGCGTGGCACGCCGGCCTGCGGTAGCGCCTTTGCCGCAGCATCTGCTCCACCCCGGTGGCATCGCCCACCAGCACCACGGTGATCGGCAGGACCAGCTGCACCACAACTGCTGCCGTCCCAGCAGCCCCTGCGTTCGCCTGCGGGGAGGGACTGGGACATTCCCGCACCGCGGACACCATCGGCACGCTCACCGGCTCACCAGCAGTGGCGTCACCACCGGCTGGATTCCCTGGGCCTTCCAGTAGCGGCCCTCCAGCCAGAGGGCGCTGTGACAGAAGGCATCCACCAGGTCCTTGCTGCCCTTGGGGAAGCGGATCGCTTCTTCCACCAGCAGCTGGGCGCGGTGGTGGAAGCGAATTTGACCTGCTTCCACCAGGGGTGCGACGGCATGGGCGCGGGTTTCCTTGCTGCCGCGGGCGGTGATCGGCAGCATCCCCGGCACGCGGCGCCTGAGCGTCTGCAGCACCGCCGGGCCGTTGGCGGCGTCCTCGATCAAGACGGCGTTGGGGCGTAGGCCCTGCTGCTCCAGCGCCTCCAGGCAGCCCAGCAGGAAGCGGATCACCTCCGGCAGGCCAAAGCGGTGCCGGGCGGCCCAGAGCACCTCGATCTCCAGCTCCTTTGGCCCCGATGGGGCCTGAGATTCACCCGATCGGGGGATGGCATTCCGGACCGGTGGTGCCAGCAGGCCGCTCAGGCAGAAGCCGCAGTAGTCGCTCTCCGCCTCCCCCTTGAAGCTCAGGTCACAGGAGAGAGCGAGCAGGGCGTAGTGGCGCAGGCTGCCGTCATCACGGGGGAAGGG